>Ga0314774_1001336_pt1 | contig 16030 bp, 18 predicted proteins | sample MetaGCBIA2018_FD_204515 | JGI IMG/M metagenome (GOLD analysis project Ga0314774, IMG submission 204515) | Cryopeg brine microbial communities from Beaufort Sea near Barrow, Alaska, United States - CBIA 2018 | ecosystem: Environmental > Aquatic > Marine > Coastal | place: USA: Alaska | collected... | reverse complement strand
AGGATTTTGTTTTTAACATGCTATATTTTTTTAATGGTTTTAGTGTTTGAATAGTAACGGTAATATTAAACGATTCGCATTATTTTTTTAGATTTGAGGTCAAAAACCATCATCTTTATCCAAAAAACACTTTAATTACTCATTTACCTAAGATCTAACTACCGCGAGATTAATCGGAATTAATTTTTAAATTCCGATTAAAGTTTCAGTAGATAAAATTCATAGGTGTGATTAAAATACAAAAATTAATATGTTTAGATTTTTATTAGTCGGGCGAGATAGGTGTGATCTGGCCCTTCCTCCAAAAGTTGAACAGTAAAACCCGCGTTTAGGGCAAGTTGTTCCAGGTTTTTGTAGTCTAAATATAACCAATCGAAAAATGTCGATTTTTTATCTTTATAACTTAATTGAAAACGTACTTCACCATAATATTCACGGTTAAGGTCTACCCAATAGCTGCCATCCTCTTCTTGAAACATATAATTAATATCTGTGGCGTCTATTAAAACCTGGCCGCCTGTATTTAATAAATTATGTAAATGGCGCAGGTAATTTCCAGTTTGGCCTATAGATTCAAAAATTCCGGTACCGTTCATAAGCAACAGGATTGTGTCAAAAACTTCTCCTTTATAATCAATGAAGAAACTGCACACGGTTTTTTCCACACCGCGTTTTTGGGCTACGGCAATTGCACCAGGTGAACTATCGAGTGCGGTGACATCTATCGCTTTACCTTGTAAATAAAGCGCGTGACTTCCAGAACATGACCCTATATCAAGTACTTTACCGCGGCTTTCCTGCAGCGCCAGTTGTTCTAAATCAGGCATATCTTCATAATCCCTAAAAAGGTAGGCTACGGGAATAAGATCATCTTCGGTAATTGAAGAGTGAACCGTAATTTCTGCTTCATTATCACCGTTGTAAAAATCGAGTAGGGCGGCACCAAAAACGTCATTTTCCGCCTTAATTTCTTTGGTCATAAAGTATGTGTTAAAAGCTTAATTTTGCAATATGGAAGACCTGCTGAACAACCTGCCACAACTTGCCAAAGATAAGCATAAGGAGCATAAAGCCTATTTTAAAAAGCTGAAACGTAAACCACCAAAAGATCTGGATTATCAAATGCAGGACTTGCACGATGAAGAATTTGCCCAGACCCATTGCCTTAAGTGCGCCAACTGTTGCAAAACTACCGGCCCCTTATTTACAGCTCGTGATATAACCCGAATTTCAAAGCACTTTAAAATGAAAGAAGCGCAATTTATTGATACATATTTGCGGCTGGATGAAGAGAATGATTACGTCTTACAGGAAGTGCCGTGTCCTTTTCTTGCGGCAGATAATTACTGTATGATCTATGAAGTACGGCCCAAAGCCTGCGCCGAATTCCCACATACCGATCGCAAGAAATTTCAGCAAATCTCTAATTTAACACTGAAAAATGTAGCTATTTGTCCGGCGGCGTACAATATTGTCGAAAAAATGCGCGAGCGGATTCCTATGAGATAATTGGTTTGTCTGCCCAAAATTAATCCTATGTCAGTTTTGGTCATGCTGAATCTACATTTACCGGTATGCCTTTTTCAGTAGCGCATCTTAGCACTGAAAATTAACCTAATAATATTATGAGGCACTGAAATATATTCAGGTTGACGTTTTTATTAGGGCACTTTACAAACATTAAATAATTGGTTTTATTGTATATCCGTTATCAGTCCTAAAAGTAATTTCGGTAATGCTGAACCTATCTTTTTCAGATGGAGGCCTGACTCACCATAGCAACGCCAGAAACCGATGGGAATATTCGAAAAACGGCTTGATTTGGATAAGAAATGACGTGGTTATAAGGTAAATTGTTTAAAGACATTGGACATACAATGACCATCTAAACCTAAAACTGATCAAAAACAACCCTTTTGAATGAAAACGAATTTGCGTTAGGGATTGAAGTGGAAATCCTTTTTGTGAGGAACGAGCAAAAAGATTGCAACGTAAAGCCCGACCCGCAGGGAAACGCCCAAAAACTGATTAAAATGGTCGAAAAACGGCTAGGAAGGGAATAAACCAGATAGCTTTCGGGAAAGGACAACACGCTGTTGGGATACTTTACGGACATTCAATAATTGGTTTTTTAAAGTATATATTTACAATAAAAAATCATCTTTTATGAAAGGATATTTACATTATTTCAGCCTATTTTTTCTCTTTATTGGCACTATGCACGCGCAACATACAAACAGCAACAAAGAAGCATTTGCCCATACGTTTTCCATCGTGGCGCGAGATTCGGTTACTGGCGAGATGGCCGTGGGGGTGCAGAGCCACTGGTTTTCGGTAGGTAATTCGGTTCCTTGGGGAAAGAGCGGCGTTGGCGTGGTGGCCACACAATCATTTGTAAATCCCGCTTATGGGCCCAACGGATTGCAATTAATGGAAAAAGGTATGTCGCTTTTCTCGCTTCCAGCGGAAAACCTGATGCCTATACGGGCGCTAAATGCGTAGAATCCGCTGCTCAGATCGTAGGCGAGAACTTTTCGGTACAGGCAAATATGATGCTCAATGACAATGTTGTTCCTGCGATGGCGGAAGCATTTCGCAAAAACAATGATTTACCTATTGCAGAAAGAGTAGTTGCGGTATTGAAAGCTGCCCAAAAGGCCGGTGGCGATATTCGCGGCAGGCAATCTGCAGCCTTGATTGTCGTTGGAGCGAAACCTGTTGATAATCCATGGGAAGAGCATACTATTGACCTGCGTGTTGATGATAATGCCAATCCCGTTCAGGAACTGGAACGTCTTCTAAAAACTGCTCGAGCCTATGAATACATGAACCGTGGCGATCTCGCGGTAGAGGCTGAGGATATGCAAAAAGCACTGGAAGAATATGGCGCTGCCGAAGCCCTTTTTCCAGATAACTTGGAAATGAGTTTTTGGAAAGCTGTTGCCTTGGCCAATAGTGGAAAAATGCAGGAAGCAAAACCAATTTTCAAACGGATTTTCGCTAAAAATGAAAACTGGCGCACCATGATCAAACGTCTTGTAAAACCCGGCCTGCTCACTATTACACCAGATCAAGTGCAAGAAATCATGGAATTATAAGCATCTATTTTTCGCTTAAAAAGCATAAAAAACCTCCTTTTTTACCTGTTATTAGGTCAAAAAAAGAGGTTTTTACTTCAGGTTGTACTCAAGTTTCGGCTTTTTTTGAATGCGTAATGCAAGCAAAAGATATCTTGATTATATATTTAAACAAGAAATAAAAAAACCTACAAGGAGGCCTTTGGCAACACCTTGCAGGTTCACTTAGAACAATGATCCTTCAATTTTATTAGAAGTTTGTTTCAAACTAATAACCGCTAATCAAAATTTTACATTCACCGGGGCTTCGATACAAATTCCTTTCCGCAAGGGCTCCAGGGAATTCACTCAGCCACGTACTATGAGATTTAATTGACGCGGTCGTTTAAGTATATAACTCTGAACTCCAAACTTATAACTTACTTCACTCTTTTTCAAAACCACCATGGCGCTCGGCATCTTTGGATTCTGGCCATTGCATTTGCTCGTTTTCTCTTCGACTCATGGGCAGTTCACTTTTCACGCGCGAGGTTTTCTCAGGATCTTCACTTGCTAGATAAGCCAGTATTGCAGTGAGCATCACATTGCTGCGTACATCGTCAAAAACGATTTTGTCGTAGGTGTCGCGATTCGTGTGCCACGTATAGGTTCCGTAATCCCAGCTCAGCGAACTTAAACTAAAAGCGGGAGCGCCGGCGGCAACAAAAGAAGCGTAATCTGAGCCACCACGCGCCGGAGTTCCGGGGAAATTCGTTTCTATCCCACTTGTGATTTCCTCGGGAACATCATACAGCCATTTTCCCAGATAATCGTATGCATCACGAAAACCGCTACCTGAAATGCGCACCACACGACCGGTACCATTGTCTTGATTAAAGAGCGCCTGAACGCCTTCCACGATCTCCGGATGATCTTTTACAAAAGCACGCGAACCGTTTAATCCCTCTTCTTCACTGCCCCAATGGCCCACAAGAATGGTACGTTTGGGATTGGGATATATTTTTTTAAGGATGCGCATGGCTTCCATCATTACCAGTGTTCCCGTGCCATTATCAGTAGCTCCGGTCGCGCCGTCCCAACTGTCAAAATGTGCCGAAAGAATTACATATTCATCGGGTTTTTCTGTTCCTTCTAAGCGCGCGATGGTGTTGAAAGTAGAAACTTCACCCAAATCTTTAGATTCTGCAGTGATTTTCAATTCGGGTTGATCACCGTTTTCCGTCATGCGGAAAAGCATCCCATAATCTTCCAATGAAATATCTACGGTTGGAATTTTCTTGGTGCTTGCACCAAAAACCTTGTTCACGCCAAAACCGCGCGACCAGTATGAAGTGATAATTCCAGCGGCGCCTGCTTTCTCAAGTCCCTGCGCAAGGGTTCGTGATGTATAACCGGTTTTTTCGATGCGGGCATCCCAAGCATTAGAAATATTCTCACGTTCGGCCTTCATTTTTGTAAAAGAAGAATCAGTTGCGAATTCCTCCCAGTTTTCATCAGGTCTTCCGGTGGGTTGGTATTGCGATATCATTACAAATTTCCCTTTTACTGAAGACATCATTTTGGCGAAAGCCAAAGAATCCGAAGCTTCGGGAAGTAAAATCACTTCAGCAGTCACTCCATTTTTAGAAGTACTGGGGCTCCAGGCAAGCTGACGTCCTTCTATTGAAACGACGCGCGGACTTACCATATCGATATGGGTAATACCGCGTTCCCAGCCTTTCCAGGTTCCCCACTGCTGATTCTCGGCAGGGATCTCCCAACTTTTGTATTTTGCCACGGCCCAGTCGTGGGCATTTTTCATTTGCGGTGTTCCTACAAGCCGTGGATCAATTACGTCTAGAAGTTCATGCGCTAAGGGTTCTAGCTGCGAATTTTCTTTTGCCTCGCTCATGATAGACTGAATTATTTGTTCTTTATCCTGTGCAAAAACAGCGACAGATGTAAGAAGAAAAAGGGCTAAAAAGTGCAGTTTTTTGGTCATTTTTAGTGGTTTTTTTATTTGCAATTGAATTTATTCTAGTGATTTTGCCAAATCAGATTAGTATTTAGCTCCATTTTCTATACCATGGCTTGCGCTTTCCATAAAATCACGCAAATCTTGATTGGCCGTTTTGAGGTCTTCTGCACGCAAATACATCATATGACCACTACGATAGCCTTTAAAATGAAGGCGGTCGTCCAGTTGACCGTTAATGTTGATTTGACCCAAAAGATATTTGGCATTAAAATAAGTACAGGCGCCGTCAAAATAACCGGATTGTATCATAACATCTAAGTTGGGATTCATGGTCATAGCCTCGCGCAAATCTGCCCCAGTATGGTTATCAGTGTTGTCCCAAGGATGTACATCGCCAAACAAATTATAATCCAGATCAGTCTTAAAATTGAGTTCTTGACTTATGTAAAAATTAATAGCAGGTGTAAAACTGTGCAGCCAAGAGGTGAGTTCGCTATTATAATCAGGCTCAGCACCAGCAAGACTCACGTCCATCCCTTTATAACGGGAATCCAGACGGCCTATAGTGTAGCCATCTTTATCACGTAATAGATCTTTCCAGAAATAATCAAAGGGGACGGCGAGGTTGTTCTGGCGGATGGATTTTTCAGATAAGCCTGAATAATAGGCCATTTTTTTAATCACTGCATCGCGTTCTGCATCAGGTAAATAGCCGCCTTTCGCAATGGTGGGAAGAAGTTCGTTGACCGCGTAACGTTCCACTTCTGGCAATATTTCAGCAAGGTCTTTGCTTTGTAATTCCGCAGGTAGGGCGTTGTGGTACCATGCGGCGGCTGCAAAATAGGGGAGACGGTTTGCGATTTCTACTGGACCTTCAAATTCAAAACCAATTTCGGTGGGTGATACCATGACCACTCCATTAAGGTACATCCACTTCTTCTGTTGAAGGGCAAGCGCAAGACCCGCAACACGCGTGGTGCCATAACTTTCACCGATCAGGAATTTTGGCGAACGCCAGCGGTTCACACGTGTTACAAAGGTATTTACCCAGTCTGCCAGATACGAAATATCGCTGTTTACACCAAAAAACTGCTCCCTATCTGGCATTTTTCCTTCAGCATTGGGAAGCATTCGGCTGTACGCGGTATTCACCGGATTAATGTACACGATATCGGCCACATCAAGGATGGAATTTGGATTGTCTTTAATTCCATACGGTTGTACCGGAAATCCCTCATCGTTTATTTTTAGAATACGCGGCCCTGTGTAAGCGATATGCATCCAAACCGAAGCCGAACCCGGACCGCCATTAAAACTGAGGACCAAAGGCCGTTCCTGATCGTTTTTTACATCACTGCGCTTGTAATAGGTATAATATAGGGAAGCGATGGGATTTCCTTTATCGTCCCAAACCGGCTGAAAACCGGTGCTGGCGGTGTAGGGAACATTTGTGCCTTTAATAGTAACTTCGTGTTTTGTGGTGATCACCGTATCTACGGGAACTTCAATTTTTTGGGCGTAAGCCGAAATAACAAAACAAAAGCCGGCGAATAGGCTGAAAATGTAGTTTTTGAGCATATTTAGAATTTTATAAAAATGGAAAATTATGTACTTGAACTTAGAAATTACAAATTAAAAGCAGTTACGACGTTTTCCTCCTTGCGGAAATCAAAGAATTATAGGTATCAAAAGTTGGACTGGTTTTTATTTTGATTTGAGCAATGCTTGATCTTTTTGATTAAAGGCTCGACCATTTTTGATCACCCAATTGATGGTTCGCGTATTTTCAATATTTTCTAAAGGGTTTTTACCTAAAACTACTAGATCGGCTTTTGCTCCCACTTTAATTGTGGGAAGTTTTTTCTTTAGGAATATTGAACCGTTCTGTGAAGATGTTCGAAGTGCTTCCAGCGGGGTCAGGCCTGCATCTACAAGGGCTTTTAATTCCATGTGCAGAGAAATGCCGGGATAAATATAAGAATTGTATGCACCGCTATCTGATCCTGCGAGCAAACCTACGCCAGCTGTGTTAAGTTTTCCTACAAGCTTGACAAAAGTACTGTCTAGATTTTTGCGCATGTGAATGAATTCTGGAGTAGCATTTAAGGCGCTATTAATGCGCCCAGCGTATGTTTTTTGAATTCCTGGACCTATATAATTATACTTGAGGTAACCGTCAGTACTATGATCATTTTCGTCAAGAAAGCTTAAGGTGTGGCCTATGTACAAGGTGGGCACGACATAGACATTTGCCGCAATAAGTTTTTTAAATTGTGCCTGCGCCGTGGTATCTGCATACGTCTGTATCACTTGCGAAAGCGAAGACCAGAAACTGAGGCTTCCTTTTTTTACTGCGTTTGTAATTTTCCGTTCTTTGGCCGAGCAACCTTTTAATACATAATATAAATGCTCAATGCCATCTATACCTGCTTCTATGGTTTCATCCAAGGTCACGGTAAAAGGCATATGACCGCTGGTGATCATACCGCGTTTTTCGGCATTTTTTATGGTTTTCAGGTAGTTTTCACCAGAAATCGTGCTGTCGTATAGTTTTACAAAATCCACATTAAGTTCTTGCAGCGAGTCTAACGCCGCGTTGATCTCTTCATCGTTGGACACTTCAAGCGACCCTGCCCAGCGCGCGTGAGGACCATCAATTTTAGGCCCAGAAGTATAAATGGTAGGGCCTATGTTTTCGCCAGCGGCAATCTCCTTTTGCCATTGCTGGACGGAAGTAGTGAGGTCGCCACCCGCATCGCGCACCGTGGTAATGCCGTTTGCGATATAAAGGTCGAGAAAATGTTCATTTTCGGCAATTAAACTGTCGCCTCCGCGAAAGTGTACATGATTATCCCAAAAGCCTGGTACAAGGTATTTATTGGTTCCATCAATGGACTTAGTGGCGTGGGCAATGAAGAGATCTTTAGTAGGCACGATAGAATATATGGTGTCGCTATTAATAAAAACCGACTGTTTAGGAACAATCTCACCGGTCTTTAAATCGATAATGCTAATATTATGAATGGCAAGATCAAATTTAGGGGTCTCGGTTTTACAGCTTAAAAATGTTACTAATAGGATAAAAAGAAAGAGAGGTTTTTTTGCCATAAGTTGCGTTTAACAGAGATAATTCAAGTAAAAACCATTGTAAAATAGCCATTAATTATCTGATTTTTGACTCCGTCTTCATAAAATGTTTTTAAACTTAAAATTTTCTTTGAATACGTTAAAAATAGTTGGAGTAAAAACCTAGGTTGGAAAATATTTCTGCTATATTTAAGGGTCTAACTTTCAGTTTATTATAAAATTTACGCCTATAAAACAAGATCCCACATCCTTTCGTAATTCATAAAAACCAAACCTTATAAATAGTATATCATGCTTCAAAAAACTACACGATTTGGGCTGTTTTTCGTCCTTTGTTCACTGTTTTTCTATTCAACCACCAGCGCCCAGCTGGTTACAAAAAGCGTCGATGATGGTTCAGACGGTACCCTTCGGCAGGAAATTGCAGATACACCGGCGGGCGGGACAATTACTTTCGCCGCAGGCGTAGAAACGATTGCGCTAACGAGCGAATTACTGATTGAAAAAGAATTGACTATCTCGGCAGATTCAACGGCACGTGTAACTATCGATGCACAAACGCAATCGCGTATTTTTAATATTACTGCCGGGCCTGTAACATTTAATCATTTAGATCTTGTGAATGGTTTTATTTTTCAGGGAAATGTGGGCGGTGGTATCAAGGCTTTAGCTGCGGACGTTAATTTATTTGATACAAATATCACCAATTGCCAATCCCTGAGCGGCGGCGGGGTTTACATTCAAGAAGCTGAAAATTTCGTGGTTAGCGGCGGTACAATGCAGGGAAATCTAGGTTTTGATGAAGGAGGTGCATTTTATATAAATGCTGAAAACACCAAGTTTGAAGATGTTCTCATTGATAGAAATGGTTCAGATGATGCAGGTGCGGGGATTTTTAACAGTGGGGGGGATTTGCAGATTTTAGGAAGTACGATCTCCAACAATACTTTTACTTTTTCTACTGCTGTTTCTATTGATGGAGCAGGAATCTACAATAGCGGTGGCAACCTGGTAATTAAAAATAGCACGTTTACAAAAAATGATTCAAGAAGTGAAGGGGGAGCTCTTTATATGAAGGGCAGTGGTTTTGCTACCATTGGTTCCTGTGAATTTTCTGATAACTTCACAGGCAATGAAGGAGGTGCGATTTGGAATGATACTGCAACGATCAATATCAAAACGAGCACCATTTCGGGAAATTATACTTCGCCAAGCCATCAAGAGCAACCTTCCGAAGGCAAAGGTGGCGGTATTTATAACAATGCGGGTAGTATGTATATTGATGCTTCAACACTTGTACTTAATAAATCCGAAAATAAAGGCGGCGGTATCTATAACGCTTCTGCCGCCGCAACCACCACCTTAAAAAACTCAATCGTTGCCTTAAATACCGCTGCGGAAGGAAATAATTTTGCAGGGGAAATCAGTTTTGTTTCGGCAGATTACAATTTGATAGGTGAAGACAGCCTTTCCGTTTTTCCTGCGATGTCAAACGATCTGGAAGGTAATTTTGAAAGTCCGTTGGATCCCATGATCGATTCCCTGGCAAATAACGGTGACTTTACGCAGACCCATGCACTTTTAGATGGTTCTCCCGCCTATAATGCCGGTAATCCCATTGACAATTTTCCTGATCAGCGCGGCGAAGCGGTTTTTGGCGGAAGGCGTGATATCGGTGCTTTTGAAGCGCAGACCAATCTCGGCACTGAAGATATTATCGCAGCTTCCGGCAAAAGTTTATTATATCCGAACCCTTCAAAAAATGGCTTTGTTCAGCTGAATATTCCCGATTCGGAGACCTCGGAGATACGTATTTCAGTGATTGAGATCGGTTCCGGAAAAGTAGTTATTTCGCAAACGGGAAAATCGGGTTTGAATACTTTAAAAACAGAAGGGTTGCAAGCTGGAACGTATATAGTTCGGCTGGTTTCCAATAAAAATGTACAGTCCTTAAAAATGTTGGTGGCAAACTAAAGCTGTTTGTTGAGATAAAAAAACGCCCTGATTTCTTGATGAAATCAGGGCGTTTTTGTCTATTTTCTTGTCAAAATAACCAGTTTTTACTCATTTTCTACCGATTCTGTCTTCTTTGCGCGAAGCGGAATTTGATGTCTCAGCAAGTCTTCAAAAGTTTCACGCTCACGGATGAGTTGAGCTTTTCCGTCTATAAAGAGCACTTCCGCGGGGCGATAGCGCGAATTATAGTTGCTGGCCATAGTGAAGCAGTAAGCGCCTGCGTTATCAAAGGCCAGGATATCTCCTTCAGTGATTTCGGCGATACGACGGTTTGAAGCGAAGGTATCGGTCTCACAGATATAACCCACCACCGAATAAAAACGCTCTCTTCCTTCAGGGTTGGAGATGTTGTGAATGTGATGCTGCGAACCGTAAAGCATAGGCCGGATCAAGTGGTTGAAACCGCTGTCCACTTGGGCAAAAACGGTAGAAGTGGTCTGTTTTATTACGTTGACATTTACCAAAAATTTTCCGGCGGCGCTTACCAAAAATTTTCCCGGTTCAAAAGCCAGTTCGAGGGGTTTGCCGTAGCTTTTCGCGAAAGCGTTAAAACGCGTACTTAGTTTCTCGCCCAGTTCTTCAATATTGGTTTCAATATCACCTTCTTTGTAGGGCACTTTAAAACCGCTACCAAAATCCAGAAACTCCAGATTGTCAAAGTGATTTGCAGTGTCAAAAAGAATTTCGGCCGCGTATAGAAATACTTCAATATCCAGAATATCGCTACCCGTATGCATGTGAATTCCATTGATGTGCATGCCAGTATTTTCAACGATACGCAGTAAAAGCGGGATCTGGTGTATGGAAATCCCGAATTTACTATCTATATGTCCTACTGATATATTAGCATTCCCACCGGCCATCACATGTGGATTGATACGCACACAGACCGGTGTTTTAGGATGACGGGTACCAAATTGCTCCAGTATGGAAAGATTATCTATATTGATCTGCACACCCAGTTTTGCAACCTGTTCTATTTCGGTCAGGGAAACGCCGTTGGGCGTAAAAATAATTTTTTCGGGCGGTACACCGGCTTCCAGTCCAAGACGCACTTCCTGGGCAGAAACGGTGTCCAACCCCGCGCCCTGTTCATGCAGCAACTGCAGGATGGCCATATTAGAAAGTGCTTTAACGGCGTAGTTTATCCGCAAGTTTTTCACTTTTTTAAAGGCGTTTGTCAATCTTTTATACTGCGATTCAATCTGCGCCGCGTCGTATACATAAACGGGGCTGTCAAATTCCTGGGCAATTGCCAGTAGGTCTTTATTGGTCATGGTGTTACTAATTAGTCACTTTAACAAATGCGTAAAGCTACTATAGAAAATGCTTTTACACATTTTATTCCTAGAAAACTTTGCAGATTGCATTTGGCGAAGCATTTTTCATTAATTATCTTGCCTTAGATTGTACCCAAAGAAACCCGATTATGAACGTAACCCTTGCCTTATTTCCTTTAGAAATGGTGGTTTTTCCTACTGAAAAATTAGCGCTACATATTTTTGAGGACCGTTACCAGCAGCTTATTGCAGATTGTGAGCAGGATGAAATAACCTTTGGCATACCGGCCTTTATCAAGAAGGAAATGCGTTATGGGACTGAAGTGAAATTGATTCAAATTGCAGAACGCTATCCTTCTGGGGGCAGCGATGTGCTCTGTGAAGGTATACGGAGCTTTGCAATACGGTCATTTCGGCCCACACTTAATGATAAATTGTATGCTGGCGGTGAAGTGCGCTTTTTAGAAAATGTCAACGATGGCACTTCTTCCCAAAAGCGGCGGTTTTATACCTTGGTCAAAGCGTTATATGGAGCGCTTGATGTGGTTTTGCCAGCTTTTGATCCCCTCTTGGTTACCAGTTATTTCTTTGCGCACAAAATAGGACTTTCATTGGAACATGAACTTAAACTGCTGCAAATCAGTACGGAGTCAGAACGTTTTGCCTTTTTAATAGATCATCTATCTGTGACGATACCTGTGATACAGCAGATTAATAAAACCAAGGAACTTATTCAGCTCAACGGGCATTTTAAAAATTTTGATCCGCTTGATTTTTCAGATTATAAAGTCCAAGATGAGTAAATAGGGATATCTGATCAAAAACTGTTGAGGTTCGCTCGAAATCGCTATTTTTGCACCATATTTTTTAACCAGTAGAAAGTCTTAAGATGAACATACACGAATATCAAGGAAAAGAGATTTTAAGCAGTTTTGGAGTGCGCATACAGCACGGCCATGTTGCCACAACCCCGCAGGAAGCAGTAGCTGCGGCAAAAAAACTGACCGAAGAAACAGGTACGGGATGGCACGTGATCAAAGCGCAAGTGCATGCTGGAGGCCGTGGTAAAGGTGGCGGCGTAAAGCTCGCAAAAGATTTAAAAGAAGTTGAAAAAATTGCAGGTGAGATCATAGGTATGACCCTCGTGACCCCGCAAACTTCTAAAGAAGGAAAGAAAGTACACCAGATTCTTGTTGCTGAAGATGTTTATTATCCCGGTGATAACGAGCCTGAAGAATATTATATGTCGGTTTTGCTCAACCGCGGGACAGGTAAGAATATGATTATGTATTCCACCGAAGGTGGTGTTGAGATTGAAAAAGTTGCTGAAGAGACTCCGCACCTTATTTTTCATGAAGAGATAGATCCCACAGTTGGATTGATGCCTTTTCAAGCGCGTCGCATTGCCTTCAACCTAGGTTTGAGCGGTACCGCTTTTAAGGAAATGACCAAATTTGTAACTGCACTTTATAAAGCTTACGATAAGTCTGATTCTTCTCTTTTTGAGATCAATCCTGTGCTTAAAACAAGTGATGATAAAATACTTGCTGTAGATGCAAAAGTTTCAATAGACGACAATGCACTTTTCCGCCACAAGGATTATGAGGCGATGCGTGATAAACGTGAGGAAAACCCAATAGAAGTAGAAGCCAAAGCTGCCGGACTCAATTATGTGGATCTTGACGGAAATGTAGGCTGTATGGTAAACGGCGCTGGACTTGCAATGGCCACGATGGATCTTATCAAACAAGCCGGTGGTGAACCAGCCAATTTCTTGGATGTGGGTGGTACGGCTGATGCAGAACGTGTCGAAATAGCTTTTAAACTGATACTAAAAGATCCAAGTGTAAAGGCTATTTTGGTAAATATATTTGGAGGTATCGTCCGCTGTGACCGTGTAGCCCAAGGTATCGTTGATGCCTATAAAAATATGGGAACCATAAATGTGCCTATTATCGTGCGTTTGCAAGGAACAAACGCAGATATTGCTAAAGAACTTATAGATAACAGCGGACTGAATGTACAGAGTGCTATTCAGTTTCAGGAAGCTGCAGATAAAGTACATGAAGTGCTTTCATAGTTGAAAATGTAGATTATTTCTACGTTGCGGAATTCATAAAAAAAGCCTTCAATACTTATGTTGAGGGCTTTTTTTATGGTTTCTAACGTTTTCATTTTGTTAATTCCTAAAAATACTGTAACAGATTTGATGATTGGGTCGTCTATATAGTACATCAATCAAAAATCAAACAGTTATGAACACATTTTCAAAATCAGTGCTTATCGCAGCACTCGCAATCAGCAGTTTTTCATTTGCAAATGGCAACCCATTATCAGGTGGAAAACCATTGACTATCTCTGCTGAGATTTCTCAGCTTCTGGACAAAAGTCCCTTGTACTTAGCGGAGGCAACTACCTTTCAGGTGACCTTTGTGGTCAACAAAAGTGGGGAAGTTGTAATTACAGATGTGGACACAGATAATCTGGAAATACAGCAATTTATCAAGGCGAGGCTCAATTACAAAAAGCTAGAAGCCGCTACGAAAGTTGGTCAGCGCTACTTTTTACCTGTAACCATCAATGTTATCTAGAAATGGCTTTTTAGTAAGACTTACCGAGAACCTATTGAATTTAAATCCTTCCACGTCATTTTATTGACGGGAAGGATTTTTAATTTAAATCCCAATCTTTTTAACAATTATATCTATTAAGCAGGTTGATTGAGCGTAAATTCAATAAAAACCTTCATTCATCATAAGTTTTCAGCATATTGTAATGATCAGTTTAGGACATTTTTGATTATAATCGCATCGAAAATGACCATTTTCTATCGAAAAATACGATTTCACTAGAAAGTTATTTATAGTCGATTCTAAATTATGCATTCTGATCAGTTCGAAAATAGTTGATAATTGGTATTATTGACAAAAAGTCACCCGTCTTAAGCATATTTATGTCAATATGGCTTTATTTTATGTTGGTATTGTAATTGTTTATCATCATATGAGATCAAATAAATCATTTTAAAAACATACAATTATGAGCTTAATCAAGAGAACACACGAGAACTGGTTGCCTTCTGTGATTGACGATATGTTTAAAACAGATTGGCTGGGTGGAACATCTAATGTTAATAACATTGGGGTTAGTATTCCTGCGGTAAACATCACCGAAAAAGACGATACTTTTGAGGTAGAAGTTGCCGCACCAGGAAAGGCCAAGGAAGATTTTAATATCGAATTGGATGCAGACGTATTGACTATTTCTGCCACTTCAAAAAATGAAAATGAAGAGCAGGACAAAAAAGGGAAATATACCCGAAGGGAATTTAGTTACAGCACCTTTAAACGCGCCTTTAGCTTGCCTGATTCTGTAGATAATGCCAAAATAGCTGCGTCTTACAACAATGGCGTATTGCTTTTGACCATTCCCAAAAAGGAAGAAGCAAAAGTACAGGCCAAGAGAATGATCGAAATTTCCTAAACCGAGATTGAATTAGTTAGTATTAAAGCCCAAAATCAAATTTTTGATCTTGGGCTTTTTGTTGCATTTAATCTAAATTTATTAAATGGTTTATTGCACTTTCGCAGCAAGATTACAAGGATTCCGAATTTGCTGGTTTACTTCTGCTAAACAAATGAATAACTGATAATAATTTATTAATTATTGCAATGCAAAATACACAAAAGAGTATTTTAGTTGGCTAAAACGCTAAAAATGGCTGATAAAATAAATGATCCCAAAGTAAACGATGAAGATACCAAGATTGTTAAGGATGAAAATGATAAAACCGGCAACTTTATATTTAAGAACTCAAAGATTACCAAAACCGGGTTCGTTATTATTGTAGTCTTTTTAATAATTCTTATTATAGGTGTAATAGCTTCAGGAGTTTTCATGGATCAGGGAAACCCGTAAAAAATCCTTTTTAAAAATTGCCCTTTTAAATGTTAGTTAACTCTATAGATCAATGCATCCTTTATTAAAAGGCCGTTTAGAATATTATTTTGAAAGCGAATATTATTTATTCCCTTATCAGTCTTGATCATATCTCTAAAAACTTTTGCCATTTTTGAGTCATATGGAATTACTTTGATATCATCAATTCTAATTTCCGTTTTAATTTTTTGCATTGATTTTAATATGCTCTTATAAACTTCCCGAGATCCTTCTGATTGTACAGATGATGTGGAAATATAAAGGTACCACCTATCTATTTCCTCATCTAAAAACCAAAAGGCTATTTTAATTTTAAGCCCTTCATTGTCAAAATGCTCGATCAATTTTGCGCCAGATTTTATATCTTCCCTTTCGAGTGTTCTTGTATCCATTTTAAAATTCCATTTGGTTCATTTGTAATTGAGTCGTAAAGCTCCTGTGCTTGATTTTGACTTTTAGTTTGATAACGACTATTTTCACTCCAATCACTTACTAATTTCCAATTGAGAGCGAATTCATCGTTTGAATCTATTTTTTCTTTAAGATCTTATGTATATCCGCTATTGGTCATAATCCCGTGATGCCTGCTATGACCAGCCTATTGAACAGGCGTTCCCCAAAATACCTTCGATTGAGCTTGTAAATGAACTCATTGAGGTATAATTGCAGGTATT
>Ga0314774_1001335_pt1 | contig 16034 bp, 13 predicted proteins | sample MetaGCBIA2018_FD_204515 | JGI IMG/M metagenome (GOLD analysis project Ga0314774, IMG submission 204515) | Cryopeg brine microbial communities from Beaufort Sea near Barrow, Alaska, United States - CBIA 2018 | ecosystem: Environmental > Aquatic > Marine > Coastal | place: USA: Alaska | collected... | reverse complement strand
GAGATCTGTAAAGTCCACCCAAATTTAGCATACCGGGATTATCGGTAGCGTAAGCCGGGTTAATAACACTCATGTTGTACATATATTGAGTGTATAGTGGGTCTTGTTGGGCCATACCTTTAAAAGATAGAAGGATAACCCCTGTAAAGATTAAATATGTGATTATTGTGTTTTTCATTTCTTTCTAGTGTTTATCCTTTGGTTATCTACTTAAGTATAGTTTTCCTTGTTCCGAAGCTGTTGCTCCGTCATTGTAATTCAGGATATAGAAGTAAACTCCTACAGGCAGTACACCGTCTCCTAAAGTTCCTGATTTATTTGAAATTCCATCCCAATCTGGCGTTGAAGCATTTCCTTTAAAAACCATATTACCCCATCTGTTGTAAATCTCAATATTATAATTCGGGTAATTAATGGCGATCTCTGGAATTACAAACCTGTCATTGATGTTATCTCCATTTGGAGAAAAACCTTCAGGAATCCCACAAAAGGCAACTTCTACTCTAATCGCTAATCGTTCTGAACTTTCACAGCTTGAAGTAGCAGTAGTAGCTGTTGCAAAATATTGAACTCCATCCTGTAGAGCAGTTGTAGTAGCTATAGCTGTTCCACCTGTTAACGAGGAGTAAATTTGGATACCGGAACCGTTAATGTTGTCCAGTAAATCCTGAATGGTTGGATTATCGCTTCTACAGAATTCGTTATCACCTGTTGGCAGGGTAGGTGCATCCGAATCGTTCATTGTTATTGTTACCATTGTAGATGGTGAACTACAAGAATTATCTCCTGTAGCAACAGCATAATAAACGTCTCCATGCTCCAGAATAGTTGTTGCCGGGGCAACGATTGTTAAATCCTCATCTTCATACCATACAATGTTATCTCCTGTAGCAACCAAATCGGCTACTGTTTTGTTATCAACTAAACAGAAAGGTGGATTATCAGCTACCGGGGCTTCAGGAACAGCATTCACAGTAATTGTGATTATGGCTGAATCAGCTCCTGCAACGCAGGAAAGGTCTTCTCCTACAGTATAGATGATTGGAAATTCACCTTCGCCTGAAGTTGATGGACTAAAAATTCCATCAATTAAATCTTCACCTTCAAAAGAAAATGTACCTGTCATTGTTACATCATCTGCTAATTCGTCAAAGAGGTTTACATCTTCATTTGTAACACAAAATTCCAAAGGGAAACCAATACCTGCATTTGCATCTTCATTTACCAAAATATTAATAGTTATAAAGGCAAAATCAGCTAGACAAGTCTCATTTTCACTTTGAACTGTATATCTATATTGTCTTCCTAAGTCTATGGAAGGATCAAAAAGAGTGGTTCCACTGGCCAAAGGCGGAGTTACAACTCCACCTGCATCCGGAACACCTAGTATCGATTCATTGAACACATCTAACAAATCGAAGGGGTCGTCATCTGCACAAACAGTTTTACGTGTAGTTGCCCCTGCATTTGGACTATCATCAATGGTCACTAATACCGGAGTGCGCAATTCACAAGTTCCGGTTGAGTTACCTGCAAAATAGGTTATTCCATTTGCCAAAATAGTATTCGCGGGAAGTGCTGTTTCAGAATCTGTTTCAGCGTACCAGATGACTCCTGCGGGGATTAAATCGGAAACCCTTGGCCTTCTTGGATTGTTGCCATTTGCATCAGAAATTGACTCACAAAAAATTTGTAAGGTTTGTTCAACTATGGGGCAACCTTCTTCATTTAAAATTGCTACAGTTACTATAGCGGTATCTTCACAAGCTCCATTAGTAACGGTATAAGTATAAACGCCTCCATCTCCCGTTGCAGGATCAAAACTACCATTAGTATTTCCGGGTGACCAGATGCCTCCAGCCACAGGGCTGCCTTCAAGTTCTGTGAACAGGTTAAAAGATGCATCGGTTCTGGGAACTTCAATGCTTCCGTCTTCCCCCGCATTTGGTGAAGGACTTGTTGTTACGCTGTAAACAGCTGAATTGCTGCAATTAGCGTTGGTCACTGTATATGTAGTGGTGAAAGTTCCCATTGGATTTGCAGTAAATAGAGCAATCAGTTGAGGTAATGTTGGATCAAAAGTTCCATTTGTATCAACTCCTACAGGCAATAAACCTGCGAATTGTCCAGGATTGGCTATTATACCTGGAATATCTGCAGAACAGATAACCAAGTCAGTATCTGTGCCTGCATTGGGTATAGTTTGAACGGTTACTCTTATAACAGCAGTGTCATCTGGACAGTTGGTTTTACTTCCAGTATTATAATTAAATGTATAATTTCCCGGCACATAATCTTCAGGATTAAAAGTTTGTGAATTTGGTCCTGTAGATAGAGCAGGAGAGAAAACGCCATCTCTATCTGCAAGACCTAAGATAGATGGATTCAACCTATCAACAAGATTGAATGGATTAGCGTTAGCACAGGTAGTTGTAAAGGTTGTGCTTCCGGAATTTGGTGAATCACTGATAATTACAGTAACTTCAGTTCTGTTAGTACAAGTTCCATCAGCATTTCCGGCGAAGAAGATATCTCCATCGGTTAAAGCAGTTTGAGAATCTACAGAATCTGCAGAAACTGCCGTTAAATACCATGTTGCACCGGCAGGTTCTAAATCTTCTATTCTTGGAAGGTCAAAATTATTTCCTGTTCCAATTGATTCGCAAAATTCCTGAGTTGTATTCGTTACTATTGGGCAATCTTGTGCGTCAAGGATTGTAACAGTAACTTTTGAAGTGTCTATACAGGTTCCATTATTTACGGTATAAGTATAATCTCCACTTGCTCCCGTTGCAGGATCGAAGCTTCCGTCGGCATTACCGGGTGAAAAAGTTCCGCCTGCATCCGGGGTTCCTAAGAAATCAAAAAGATTTACGGGGGAATCTGCAGTATTCAGTTCTGCAATTCCATCTTGTCCTGCGTTTGCTCTAACAACGGTTACTGTTATTACTGAGATATCGGTTGGGCAATTTATATTGCCTTCAACCCTGTAAGTGAAGGTGTGACTTCCAGGGGCAAATGCTGCCGGGTCAAATATATTATTAACAAGGTTTGGCGAGAACGTGCCCGTTTGATCCGGTGCTCCAAGTTGTGAATTATTAATTGAATCAACCAGGTTAACTGGTGCTGCATCCGAACAAAAACTCACTTGAGTTGTGCTTCCCGCATTAGGAGTGTCAAAAAATTGTACAACGATTCTTTCAACAATACAGTTTTCTGAATCTGCAGTAAAATAATCTTCAGTGTCTTCCAAAAGGTCTTCCGGATCAAGTTGTTGAGTAAAACCAGCGTCAGCAAACCAAATTGGATTTGCTGCCTGAGCTACTAGGTTTTTGACTCTTGGCCGGTCAAAATTATTTCCGGAACCAATAGATTCACAAAAACTTTGAGTACTTTCAATAGGGGTGGTGCCTTCTACAGTAACTGTTACAGCTAGCCTTGCACTACTCTCACATGGAGGTCCATCGCTAGGAAGTATAAGTGTTGCGTAGTAGGTCATTCCATCCTGAACAAATGGATCACCACTTATTTGAGGATTTGAAGTAGCAGTTCTATACCAACGGTTTGTGCCTGAAGCTTCCAATTGGCTTAGGGTAGTTCCAAAGCAAACTGTTTGCGCTGCAGGACCGGTAGGAGCATCGACAACTATGGGTTCATATCGCAAAGGCAACCTGCTGCTTTGACATGATTTGTCAAGACTTACATATCCTGCAAAATAACTTGTGCCGGATAATAATAAAAAAGAGTCAGCCAATTCCGCGGAATTCTTCAATTGATCTGCAAAATACTCAATTGTATAACCTGCGAAAGGTTCAAGCTGAATTCCTGCACGTAAGTCTCCAATGGTTTTTGCGCCAGGACTTGCTGCCGATCTCTCACAAGGAGTAAAGAATTCGTCTTCGCCATTAGTTGCGAAGGTGGGTTCTCCAATATCTGTAACTGTTGCTGTTACAATATCCCTGCTTCCTTGACAGGTAGTACCTACATTAGTTCCTGCAAAATATATTTTTCCATTTTCCAGATTTTCAGATAAAGGTATAGGACTGGTAGAGGTTTGGTCATCGTACCAACTCACTCCATCTCCGGTATCAGTGGCCTGTAATTCAGCAACTGTGGCCAATGCGCAGAAATCTTGATCTGGGTCAATGACTGTAGGGCAAGATTGCCCGTAAGAGGGCACGCTTCCAATTAATAGAACAAGGCCAAAAAGGAGCATAGATATTCCCTTCTTTCCTAAAGTAAAATTTTGCATAGGCTAGGTATTAGATTTAACATTTATAAATTCGTTCGAAATGCCCACTTAAGGCAACACAAATATTGCAATAATTTTTCAACAATACCACTTTTTTTAGGGTTTAATTTAACAATCAAACCGTTAACAGTTAACCTTTTGTTAATTTGAAGACGGTCGAGCTTAAATGAATAGGTAACGGATAGGATTTTAAAGATATATTCGCATTATGAAAAAATTATTTTTCGCATTCGCATTATTAGCGGGATTGGGATGTTTTTCCCAACCCTCCTTTAAAGAAATTCAATTGGCATTAGACCAGGGAAAACTTGAAACCGCTAAAAAAATGCTTCAGGATAGAATTTCCGGGAATCCCGGGGATGCGGTTGCAAATGCATACCTGGGAGATATTGCCGGTTTTGAGAAAGATTGGGATGCCGCAATTTCTTTTTATAAAAACCTCGCCCGGAATTATCCGGATAGCGTCGATTATAATTTTAAGTATGGGGCAATCCTGGGAATGAAAGCACTCAGTGTATCTAAACTACAGTCGGTGATTTATGTTTCGGATATTAAAACATATCTTGAAAAAACTTTAGAATTAGATCCGGAACATGTGGAAGCCAGAAGGGTTCTTGTTGAATTATATGTTAAACTGCCGGGAATCCTTGGAGGAAGTATTTCCAAAGCTAAAACCTACGCCGATGAATTGAAAGATCTAAACAAAGTTGATTTTTATCTGGCTCAGGCATTTATTGTAAATGAAGATGAAGGTCCGGAAGAAGCAGCATCGCTTTTTAAAATGGCAATTGAAGTTCACCTGGAATTGCCTAGCCATAAAAAGCGAAATATATTAAATTATGAGCTCGGAAAAGCCGCATCAGATGGTGATATTTACCCGCAATATGGTTTAAAATTGTTAAATGATTATATTGAGAATTTTAACTATACGGATATTTATCCGCTGGAATTGGCATACTTAAGTAGAGCAAAGATCCAGGCAGGCTTAAAGGACAAAATGGCAGCTATTCAATCCATTGATAAAGCCCTAACGCTTAGGGCTAATTTTAAAGAAGCTTTAGTGGAAAAGAGGCGGATCCAAAATCTTTAACCAGGTTTTATCTGTATTCCTTTCACCCGAAATTTCAGCATTAAATAAGTATATTTGCTGAAATTTTCAATTTTATGAAACTTCATTTTATCGCCATTGGCGGCAGTGCCATGCACAATCTGGCACTGGCATTGCTTCAAAAAGGTTGTCAGGTGTCCGGCAGTGATGATGCCATTTTTGAACCCTCAAGATCCAGACTAAAGAAATTTGATTTGCTTCCCGAAGAATTAGGATGGTTTCCTGAAAAGATCAATAGCACTATAGATTCCGTAATACTGGGAATGCACGCCAAAGCCGATAATCCTGAACTTCTAAAAGCCCGGGAACTGGGACTGAAAATTTATTCATATCCGGAATTTTTGTATGAACAATCCAAAAATAAAACCAGGGTAGTAATTGGAGGTTCTCATGGAAAAACCACCATTACTTCCATGATACTTCATGTACTGCATTACCACGATCGGGAGATAGATTTTATGGTTGGGGCGCAATTGGACGGTTTTGACACCATGGTTCATCTTACCGAAGAAAATGATTTTATCCTATTGGAAGGCGATGAATATTTATCTTCAGCAATAGATAGAAGGCCCAAATTCCATCTCTACAAACCCAATATTGCCCTTTTAAGCGGAATAGCCTGGGATCACATCAATGTTTTTCCTACTTATGAAATTTATTTAGAGCAATTCAAAATATTTGTCGACTCCATCGTAAGCGGAGGAATTATCGTTTACAACCAGGAGGATCCTGAATTGGTTGGCATTGTTGATGAAACCAAGAATCAAATCAGAAAACATCCTTATTATACACCCGATTACCGGATAGAAAATGGGACTACAATCTTAGATACTCCCGAAGGCGATATGCCCATTGAAGTCTTTGGGGCTCATAATCTGAACAATCTGGCTGGAGCCAAATGGATCTGTCAACATATGGGAATTGATGAAGACGATTTTTATGAAGCCGTGGCTACTTTTAAAGGAGCATCAAAACGTCTTGAAAAGATAGTGGAATCAAAATCGACCGTTGTTTTTAAAGATTTTGCCCACAGTCCTTCAAAAGTGGTGGCAACAACCAAAGCGGTTCGGGAACAATTTCCAGAAAAGAAGTTAATCGCTTGTTTAGAGTTGCATACCTACAGTAGCTTGAACCCTGAATTTTTAAAGGAATACGAAAAAAGCCTTGATCCTGCAGATGAAGCGGTCGTGTTTTTTTCTCCTGAAGCCCTGGAGATAAAAAAAATGCAGCCTATTTCCAAAGATCAGATTAGGGAGGCATTTAATAAAAAGGATCTGATTGTTTACACTGCACCGCAGGAATTTAAGGAACACCTTCAAAATCTTGACTATTCTAATTCTGTGCTGCTTTTGATGAGCAGTGGCAATTATGGCGGGCTCGATTTTGAAGAGATTAAAAATTGGGTTTTATAATCATTAAAAATATTGTTGTTTCGTTGACTGATTTTCAATTGTGTAAAGGTAAAATATCGCTTCTGTTTTTTTATCTTTAGCAAAAGCGAAGCTATGAAAAAAGACTATATTCCTTTTACAATTAAAAATTGGGCCCTAAATGACAGGCCTCGTGAAAAATTACTTCAAAAAGGAAAATTGGCTTTAAGCGATGCCGAGCTTATAGCTATTTTAATTGGATCTGGAAATACAGATGAGAGCGCAGTAGAATTGAGTAAAAGAATTCTTTCCGAAACCAAAAACAATTTAAACCTGTTAGGAAAACTTTCGGCCCAACAACTAATGGTTTATAAGGGAATTGGGGAAGCCAAGGCTATCAGCATAATTGCGGCAATGGAATTGGGCCGCAGGCGAAGGACAGAGGATGCGCTGGAATTGGTGAAAATTGCTTCCAGTAGTACTGTTTTTGAGCTTTTACAGCCTATTCTTGGGGAATTACCTCATGAAGAATTCTGGATACTGTATCTAAACAACGCCAATAAAATTATTGAAAAGCTACCAATAAGCAAAGGCGGAATTACCGGGACGCTTGTAGATGTGAGGGTCACTTTGAAGAAAGCCCTGGAATTAGGTGCAACTTCCTTGATTTTGGCACATAACCATCCTTCGGGAAATTTGAACCCCAGTGAGGCCGACAAACAACTCACGAATAAATTGAAAATCGCAGCCGAAAGTATTGACATAAAAGTCCTGGACCATCTTATTGTAACCGAAAAATCTTATTTTAGCTTCGCCGATGAAGGGCTGATGTAACAAAATCTCGAAATGCTTTTAATTTACACACAAAAGATAACCCCTAGAATAATTTATATTTTTAAACATATTTGCACCCATATCCTGGGACTGGAAATAAGGTTTACAAACAAGATCGAGGAATTTATAGCCCATCCGGGAATGAAATTCTCCTACGGGAAAAAACGTCTTGGCAATGAATTTTTCATTCAAAATACCGACCTGCTCCTGGAACATGGTCTTGGCGATCTGGAAATAAAGATTAACAAATGGGATGAAACCAAATGTTTTTTTTCGGTTTCAGAAAAGAGTGATCTTCCTTTTGATATTTTTGCGGCTTCCTTCTATTTGTTGTCCCGTTATGAGGAATATATGCCACATCTAAAGGATGATTTTGGGCGTTTTCCCGCTTCAGAAAGTTTGGCCTTTAAAGAAGGATTTATAAAAAGTCCGGTTGTCGATATCTGGGCTTATAAATTCAAAAAAAGCCTAATTCAAAACTTTCCCGGGATCGAAATTAAAAGCAGGGAATTTGAATCTATTTCCATTATTTCCGTAAGCAGGGTCTTTAATTATAAGAACAAGGGCTTCATTCGAAGTTTACTGGGAACAGCAATGGACCTGGGACAATTTAAATTCACAAAGGTTTCCGATAGGTTCAAGGTATTGTTTCGTATAAAAAAAGACCCTTTCAATGTTTTTGACGATCTCATTGGCTTCATAAAAAAGTACAAAACCAATATGGTTTTTATGTTCCAACTAAGTGATTTTAATGCTTTTGACAGGAATATCAGTCCCAACCGGCTAAATTATATTTCTATCATAAAATATGTGGCCGATTATTCACTGGTAGGTTTAAAGCTTGGGTATTATGCGGTGAAAGAACTGGAGGTACTTAAAGTCGAGAAGAAACGCTTTGAAAATATCATACATGCGCCACTGCAAAATGTTTTGAACAGCAAATATAATTTATTGCTTCCCGAGCATTACAGCAATTTAAACGAGCTGGAAATAACCAACGATTATTCCATGGGATATCCGGAATGGAATGGTTTTAGGGCGGGAACTTGCACCTCTTTTTTGTTTTACGATATCAATCTGGAGATCACGACCCCCTTAAAGATCCACCCGTATGTATTCCATTCTCAGGTATTCAAATTGCAAACTCCGGAAGAAATACAAAGCGATCTCGTAGGGATGTTGAAGGAATTGAAATTGGTACAGGGTACATTCAGGTCGGTTTTTAAAAACAGGGATTTTTCGGAATATAAAGATAATAACTTCTATTATTCAATTTTAAAACAAGTGCATGAAATTCAATAATATCCAGCATATATTTTTTGACCTCGATCATACTTTATGGGATTTCGATAAAAATTCAGCGCTTGCTTTCGAATTCTTGTTCAAAGAGGAAAAAATCGATATTGGCCTGCAGGAATTTTTGGATGCATATTTGCCCATAAACTTTAATTATTGGGAATTGTACCGAAATAATCAAATTTCCAAGGAAGACCTTCGGGTAGGCAGATTAAAAGAAACTTTTGAGTTGCTAAAACTGGAGGTTTCAGCAGAAATTATCATAGTGTTGTCTGATAAATATATTCGGTTTTTACCCAATTATAATCATTTGCTGGATGATACCGTAGAAGTTTTGGAATATTTGCATTCAAAATACCAGTTGCATATAATAACGAATGGATTTGAAGAAATACAACATCATAAACTGGCCAACTCAAAAATCGCAGATTTCTTTTCTACCGTTACAACTTCGGAAGAAGCCGGAGTGAAAAAACCACACCTGCAAATTTTTGAAAAGGCACTTCAGAAGTCCAATGCCCTCTCCAAAAACAGCCTGATGATAGGTGATAATTACGAAGCAGATGTACAGGGAGCAATAAATGCAGGGATGCGATCTGTATATTTTGATTATTACAAAAAAAATGAGGTTCTGGAAACTCTTCAAATTCAAAAGTTAAATGAATTGCGAAAATATTTATAGCAATAAAGAAGGCTTATCTTCGTTTTTTTAAAAGATTTTTGCCCCAAATGCCCTTTCTAAAAACAACACTTCAGAGCTTGCTTATGTTCCTATTTGTCCTAGGGGCGATTTCTTGTGTGAAAGATGTGGATCTTGACCAGGCTAAGGACATCGGCTTAAAACCAAAACTTCAAATTGACCTGCTTATTTTTGATGTAAATGAAGCCGATTTTATAGATACCTTGACAAATCAGCAAAAAAACATTATCCGCGATACCGTCAGACTGGAATTTTTAGACGATTCTTATGTTCAGGACGACCTGATTGAAGTTGAATTCAGTTTTAAATATATAAACATTTTTTCGCGGTCATTTCACAATAAAATTTCTTTTCTATCTGAAAATAATAGTGTTCAACACGTGGTTGAATTTAATATTGATCCCGGGGATAAAAATAGTCCTGCTGTTACCGAGGTATGGGATTTGATAAAATTTGATCAAATTCAGGAAATTCAGCGATCCATTAAAATGGCCGTAGAAATTGAAGCCTTGCCGGGCAATGATCCATTTACCGGAGAACTGAATTTCCAATCCAAGGGACTGTTCTCTTTTGAATTTTAAAGCATGAAATTTTTTCTGATCCTAAGTTTTTTTTTAATTGCAGTACTTTCCCAGGGACAGAACAAACAATTGTTGTACGATGTAAGAAGCCTGCCCCAAAGCCTGATGAGCAATCCGGGAACAAATATCACCTTCGACAAACATATAGGAATTCCATTTCTATCTCAAATCCATTTTTCTGCGGGTACTTCCGGAGTGAATTTGTATGATATCTTTAACGATTCCAATCCAAATGTAAATGATCGCGTTACAAAGGCGATAAGAAAACTGACCAGTAACGATTATTTTACGGCTAGGGAACAACTCGAGATTTTATCCTTGGGTTGGAGTCTCAAAAATGATGATTATATTTCTATGGGGATTTATCAGGAAATGGATGTGTTTGCATATTTCCCCAAAGATCCTGCTGTTCTGGTAAATGAAGGCAACAATGATTATATCAATATTCCTTTCGATTTTTCCCATGTGAGTTTTACCGGGGAGGCGATGTCCGTTTATCATGTAGGGCTCAATAAAAAGATTGATCGCCAACTTACCGTAGGTGGTCGGTTAAAAGTTTATTCGGGAATTTTTAACGTGGAAAGCACAGATAATACTGGAACTTTTACAACAAGGGACAGTCCGGAAGGACCCAATTACTATCGCCATTTTGCCGATAATATCAATGTCCGGGTAAATACCTCTGGCTACAAATCCTTGATAGATAGGAATAAAACAGTAGAAGAAGCCACTGTCGATTTACTGAAACGTTCCTTTTTTGGAGGGGATATTGGAGTAGGGGTAGACCTTGGCGCCACCTATAAGATCGATGAACATTTAATTGTTACCGGATCTGTGCAGGATCTGGGCCTTATGTTTCACAAAAAGGATGTTGAGAACTATTTGTACTACGGGAGTTATCAAACAGATGGGATTGAACCCTTGTTTCCTGATGCCGGCCCCGGAGGTTCAACGCTTCCCTATTGGGATATTTTTGAAGATGAGGTGGATGAAAATTTAAAGGATGAAACCTTAACTGAGGCGTATATTACCTGGCGGCCTTTTATATTAAACGCTTCCTTGGAATACGGTTGGGGAAAATTTTATCAACCGTGTAATTATTTGATCCCTGTAAATAGAAGGGCTCAAAATCTAGTTGGGATCCATCTTTTTGGGATTAAAAGGCCTAAAGGATTGAAATATGCTTTCAATGCTTATATCGATCGAAAATTCACCCAAAATTTCAGGATGAAAATTGCCTATACCTTGGATGATTTTTCAAATACCAATCTTGGTTTGCTTGTTTCTACCCGATTAAAGAATTTTAATTTTTATCTTGCAGCCGATAATTTATTGGGATACTTTAATCTGGCAAAATCCAATAGTGAATCCATACAGCTTGGATTTCAATTTGTGTTCAAGAAATATTGAAATTGACAATGAGCATTTTTTTTAGCTATTATAATTTTGGTAACATCCGCTTAAAAAATAATATTGACAGATGAAATGTGGACAACCAGAATAGGACTTAGAAAACAATTAAACAAATGCAAATTATTCCCGAAAGTTGGGGAGCCCAATAAAAAACATTAATAATTTACAAATGAAAAAACTACTGATTTTCACCTCCGTTTTTATAGGATTTGTTTCTTCCACTTTTGGACAGGACCTCAATTCTTATAAGTATGTACTCGTGCCGTCCAGTTTTGAATTTTTAAAGGAACCCAATCAATATCAATTAAATGAATTGACCAAATTCCTCTTTGAAAAGAATGGTTTTGAGGCTTATATGGAAGATGAAGAACTCCCAATGGAACTGAGTCAAAACCGATGTAAAGCACTTATTGCCAATGTTAAAACCGATTCTGGATTGTTCTCAACAAAATTGATCGTTGTCTTAAAAGATTGTAAAAACAACCAGTTGTTTATTTCGGAAGAGGGAAGCAGTCGGGAAAAGGATTTTAAAATTGCGTACCACGAAGCCCTTCGAAATGCATTTGAATCCATTGCGGCATTACATCATAAATATGAAGGAGAAGTGGCTGCAGCTCCTGCCCCCAAGTCAGGAAATGTCGTTCAGCTTGTGATCGTCCCTGAAGCCAAAGCTGAACCAATTGAGAAGGACGTTATGCCAGCGGAAGTTGAGGTTTCAATTATACCTTTAAGTAAAGATCAAATTGTAGGGAATGCAAAAAATGAAAATACGCTCGATTTTTTATATGAAGCCAAAGCTTTTTATTTGGAAAAATCGGAAAATGGATACAGGTTTTTTCAAAAAGGAATGACAGAACCTTTTGCACAAATAATCGCCTCAAAAACTGGTCGATCCTATATTTACACTTCCATAACTACGCAGGGTATCGCAACTTTTGATGAAAACGGCAATTTGGTTGTTGAAATTTTGAACAGGGAAAACGGTTCAACCGATACTAAGATTTACAAACTTCAAAATTAGTAACCGTATTTGTTTTTCCAGCGTTTTTTCAGGAATTCCCTTTGTGCCTGTTCCCGCTGGTTATTTCCTGGGTTGTAGATCACTGTATTTTTGATTTCTTCGGGTAGGAATTCGGCTTCCGCAAAATTGTTTTCGTAATTATGGGCGTATTGGTAATTATCACCATATCCCAAATCCTTCATCAGCTTGGTGGGCGCGTTTCTAAGCGGTAATGGCACAGGTAAATTCCCTGTTTGTTTTACCAGGCTTAGGGCCTGGCCAATTGCCATGTATGATGCATTGCTTTTTGGCGAGGTTGCAAGATAAATAACGCATTGACTTAAAATAATCCGCGATTCCGGAAATCCTATAATGTTAACTGCTTGGAAAGTATTATTGGCCATTATTAAGGCAGTTGGATTTGCATTACCGATATCTTCACTGGCCAGAATAAGCAATCTCCGTGCGATAAATTTTACATCTTCGCCACCCTCGATCATTCTCGCCAACCAATAAACGGCTCCATTTGGATCGCTCCCGCGTATGGATTTTATAAATGCAGAAACAATGTCATAATGCTGTTCCCCGGTTTTATCGTAAAGCACTGTATTTTGTTGAACTTTGTCCAAAACCATTTGATTGGTGATTTTCACGGTACCTTCAGCTGAAGTTACCAAGAGTTCAAAAATATTCAGCAACTTGCGCGCATCCCCGCCGCTTAAACGCAATAACGCTTCGGTTTCCACTAATTCTACCTTCTTTCTTTTAATGACGGTATCTTCCTCTAGTGCACGATTCAGCAAGGCTATCAGTTCTTCTTTCTCGAATGGTTTTAACACATATACCTGGCATCTGGAAAGCAGGGCCGAGATTACCTCAAAACTCGGGTTTTCTGTGGTTGCGCCAATAAGCGTCACCCAGCCTTTTTCGACTGCTCCCAATAGGGAATCTTGTTGAGATTTGCTGAAACGATGGATCTCGTCTATAAATAAAATAGGGTTTTTTGTGGTGAAAAGGCCTCCCCCTTTTTTTGCTTTTTCAATTATTTCCCGAACATCTTTTACCCCGCTGCTTACTGCGCTTAGAGTGTAAAAGGGGCGTTCACTTTCTGTAGCGATAATATTGGCGAGGGTTGTTTTTCCCACTCCCGGAGGTCCCCATAAAATAAGGGAAGGAATTATTCCCTGCTTGATCTGCTGGGTTAAAGCGCCATTTTTTCCTATAAGATGCTGCTGACTTAGATAGTCGCTTAGTTTTTTAGGCCGTAATCGTTCTGCTAAAGGTTCGTTCATTTTGCAAAATTACTAATTTGCTGGGAAGGGAGATGTCAGGTTGCGTTAAAAGAGCTAAAAAAGCCCGTTTAAGTCAACTCATGATGGAATATGATTCTAAAATTATTGATGTTCGGCTTTTTTTTGTGGGTTCATGTCCTGAATACTTTGAATTTGAGCGAGGTTTGAAAATACTTGCAGGAAGCTTATATTTGAATGACAATTTATCAGAGCCTTCAAAATTGGATACTTTTTTGTAGGAGTATTTGTTTAAAAACATTCATATTGAAACGATCTTCTGAACCTTTTGTTTTTTCTCCGGGGGTAATTGGGTATCCAATTCTCTTTGTGCTTATTATTTGGGTGGTATTCTGGGTCGAGATCAGGTTTGGGCTGGATTTCAATAATTATGGGATCAGGCCAAGAACTGGTGTGGGGTTACGAGGGGTTCTTTTTTCGCCATTTATCCATGGAGATATCAAACATTTATTCAACAATACCATTCCATTATTTGTATTGTCAATGGCACTGTTTTATTTCTATAAAAATATAAGTTGGCAAATTTTGCTGTTCGGGGTTTTGCTCACCGGATTGCTTACTTGGGGAATTGGCAGGCCTTCCAATCATATTGGTGCCAGTGGGCTTATTTATTTGCTGGCGTCTTTCTTGTTTTTTAAGGGGATATTTTCAAAATATTACCGGTTGATGGCTTTGTCCTTTATCGTGGTTTTCCTGTATGGTGGATTGTTGTGGTTTGTTGTCCCCGTAAAACCCGGGATCTCCTGGGAGGGACATTTATCCGGATTGATCACTGGTTTTCTCTTTGCATTGATATATAAGCAGAAAATTGAAAAGCAGCCAAAATATGAGTGGGAAAAACCTGGATATAGGGAAGACAATGATCCCTTTATGAAACATTTTGACGAAAACGGAAATTTTGTTGAAAGCCTTCCGGAAGTTGAAGAATTTATAGAAGAAGATAAGGAAGAGCCCTCAAAAACCGTTTACAAATATTTTTATAAGAAATCTAAAGAGGAGTAAAAATTCAAGGTTCAGGATTCAAAATTCAAGATTTGGTAAATCGAAAATTGTTAAATCGGGATTCGTTAGTTTGGGATTTGAAATTGATTTGGAACATAAATCACTCGGATGTCAAATAAATAAGCCACGAATGCACTAATATTTCTCTATTCTCTATTTTCTTGATTCTACCTTCTCTTTTATCTTGTTTCCTGGCTCTTGATTCTTGTCTCTTTTCTCTATCCTCTTTTTTCTCACATCTCACATCTCATTTCTCACATCTCAAATCTAATTTAAATTCGTTGTCTCACGATTTCATATAAAAAAGCACCGCAAGCCACGGATACATTTAAGGATGCAATAGTTCCAAACATGGGCAATTTAGCTTTTTCATCCACGATTTTTAATACAGAAGGATTAACTCCCCTGTCTTCGCTACCCATAACCAATGCGGTGGGAAGCTTGAAATTTGTGTCGTATAAGGTAGATTGTGTTTTTTCGGTAGCTGCGACCACGTTTATGCCGGAAGATTGCATAAAATAGACGGCATCTTTAATATGAGTTACCTTGCAAATTGGAATTTTGAATACTGCACCGGCCGATGTTTTTATAGTATCGGCATTTACGGGAGCGCCGCCTTTATTTTGAATAATAATGCCGTGAACCCCGGAACATTCTGCGGTCCTTATGATAGCGCCAAAATTGCGCGCATCGGTGATTTGATCTAAAAGCAGGAACAATGGGGTTTTTGTTGAATCCTCAAGTATTTCTTCAACAAGCTCCTCGAAATTCCTGAACTCTACAGGGGATATTTTGGCTACCGCTCCCTGGTGATTTCCACTAGTGAGTTTGTTAAGTTTTTCTACCGGGACATAGGAGAAATTGATGTCTTTTTTGCTTGCCAGATGCTGTAACTCCTTAAATAAAGGTCCTGACAGTTCCTTTTGCAAATAGATCTTATCGATATTCTTCCCGCTTTGAATGGCTTCAATAAGGGTTCTAATTCCAAAAATTGTAGTGTTTTCTTCCATAGGGGCAAAGATAGGTTTTTTAATATCTGTAAATAAAAAAAGCCACCCTTTCGGATAGCTTTTTTGTAATTTAATCCCGGTATGTCCGATAAAAATATTAGTTCTTAGTTCGGTTAAAATTTATTTGGGAAATTAATTGGGTGTTTTTCTTAACTCCA
>Ga0314774_1001334_pt1 | contig 16036 bp, 20 predicted proteins | sample MetaGCBIA2018_FD_204515 | JGI IMG/M metagenome (GOLD analysis project Ga0314774, IMG submission 204515) | Cryopeg brine microbial communities from Beaufort Sea near Barrow, Alaska, United States - CBIA 2018 | ecosystem: Environmental > Aquatic > Marine > Coastal | place: USA: Alaska | collected... | reverse complement strand
TACTAGGCGACACGCCCTCCCTAACCACAAACCATCTCGCTTCAGGCGATGACATTGACGCCAACGTTGGCGTCCAGAATTTGTCTGGCGTCAACTACCTTGTCCGGTCATCCTAATTGTCGCCGAACAAGAATCACTGAACTCTTCAGTTGGTAGTTTCCGCAAATACAGAACCGACACCTGCGGCCCTCTATGATCCGACGCTGCAGTCGCCCATCAGTCCGATGTTATCCAAACTCTCGTCGTTTGACTGCCTGACAATCCCATCTACCGCCCTATTTGGCGCTCCTCACCCAGGGCCTATTTCTTCAAATTTGGCGCTCAGGCTCAAGCTTGAAGTCTTCTCAGAAACCGAAGCCCTACCCGCATCTTGGGTGCTCGATATCGTGTTTGCAGACTACGCCAGAAAACTCATTTATGTAATATTGCTTACCTTATACTAATTATTTCTACTGCAACTATAAGCCAAAAAAGAGCTTCGTATATTTTTTATGTGTACATGTTGACATAAATGCCTGAGACCCTATATCTTAAAACCAACCCTGCCTAACACCTAACAATGACAAAGAGGGCATAATGGAAAGTGTGATTCTGGAAACGCACAACCTCTCAAAAGAGTTTCGTGGCTTTACAGCAGTAGACGGTCTCAACTTAAAAATTCAAGAAGGTGATATCCACGCCTTGATCGGACCGAACGGCGCAGGAAAGACCACGGTTTTCAACCTTATCAGCAAGTTCCTACTCCCAACTCGCGGAGAGATTTTCTACCGCGGAAGCCCAATTACCCATATGAAGGCCAACGAGATTGCCCGGCTCGGACTAGTACGTTCCTTTCAGATTTCGGCGGTGTTCGGCCACATGACGGCACTGGAAAACGTTCGCGTGGCGCTTCAGCAGAAGCAGACCCACGTCCTTCACTTCTGGAAACGGGAAAGCAGCCTCGACCACCTCAATGACCGAGCCCTAGATCTGCTCGACCAGGTGGGCTTGCGCGAGTACGCCGATATGCTAACCGTGGAGATGCCTTATGGCCGCAAGCGGGCACTGGAATTAGCTACAACCTTAGCACTGGACCCGACGGTAATGCTTCTTGACGAACCCACTCAAGGCATGGGCGCCGAGGACGTTAGTCGGATTGTTGAGCTGATCAAGACCGTTTCCGTCGGTCGCACAGTGCTAATGGTAGAACACAACCTGAGCGTGGTCAGCCGTCTTTGCGACCGCATCACAGTGCTGGCACGTGGCAGCGTGCTGGCGGAAGGCAATTACGCCAGCGTCTCTAGCAACCCTTTGGTACTTGAAGCCTACCTGGGCAGTGAAGCTTCTGCGGAAGAGGGCGCTGGTGCATGAATAACGCAATCGACATGCACAGCAGCCACAAAAAACCGGATAACGCGAAGATGCTGAAGGTCTCCGGACTGCATGCTTTTTACGGCGAATCTCACATCCTCCACGGAGTCGACTTCGACGTTAAACGCGGCGAGCTCGTAACATTGCTCGGCCGCAACGGCGCTGGCCGCAGCACTACACTCAAAGCGATATTGAATACCGTGGGCCGGCGCACCGGTTCCATCGTGATAAACGGTAACGAAACCCTTTGCATGTTGCCCCATGAGATCCCACGCCTCGGCATCGGTTACTGTCCCGAAGAGCGCGGAATTTTCTCAAGCCTCAACGTCGAGGAAAACATGCTGCTCCCGCCCACAGTGCGCTCCGGCGGAATGTCGATCGACGAAATATATGAAATGTTCCCCAACCTCTACGAACGGCGCCAAAGTCAGGGCACCCGGCTATCTGGTGGTGAACAGCAGATGCTAGCAATGGCTCGAATTCTGCGTACGGGCGCCCGGATTCTGCTCTTGGACGAAATCACCGAAGGCTTGGCACCGGTCATTGTTCAGATCTTGGGTGATGTGCTGGTGAAGCTCAAGGCACGAGGCATGACCATCGTGCTGGTGGAACAGAACTTCCGCTTTGCAGCGCCGTTGGCCGACCGTCATTACGTTATGGAGCACGGCCGTATCATTGATCAAATTAGCGCCGCCGAACTCCCTTCGCGACGCGATCATCTCAACACCCTACTCGGGGTATAACCCCCTTTCACTGAACGAGGATTTTCGCAACATTGCATCGAGAACACAAACCGACATCAGTCATTGGAGAATGAAATGAAAAAAAACAACCGATTCATACTCATAAAGCGCACCCTGACCGCAGCACTGGTCTCTTTCATGGCGGTATCCGCTGAGGCCGCCATCAGCAATGACAAAGTCATTATCGGGTATATGGATGACTTTAATGGTTCCTACAGTGACCTCGGCGGGCCCGCCGGGCTGACTTCTATCGAAATGGCCATAGAAGATTTCGGCGGCTCGGTGAATGGCAAGCCCATCGAACTCATCAGCGCGGACCACCGCAACAACCCGGCGGTAGGCTCAACAATAGCCAGAGAATGGATGGACGAAAAGTCGGTTGACATGATCACCGGCCTGACTACTTCTTCCGTAGCCATTGCAGTGACCCAGCTTGTGGAAGAAAAGAATAAGTTTGCCATGGTTACCACCGGGGCTTCAGACAGCATTACGGGCAAGTACTGCACTCCTAATCACGTGCACTGGGTTTACGATACTTTCGCGGTTTCGGACACAACAGCCAGGGCCATCGTTGAACAGGGAGGGAAGTCATGGTTCTTGCTGAGCGCCGACTATGCCTTTGGCCATGCCATGGAAGCGGCTGTCGAAAAAGCAGTACTAGAGAGCGGTGGTACGATTGTTGGCAAGGTTCGACATCCCTTCCCGACCGATGATTTCTCTTCTTACATCCTCCAGGCCCAGGCTTCAGGCGCACAAATCATCAGCCTCGCCAGCGCCGGATCGGACCTGGTCAATGCTATCTCGACAGCCTACCAGTTTGGTATCCCTCAAAGCGGCCAGACGATGGCAAGCCTGTTGCTATTCCTTACCGATACGAAGGCTTTAGGTCTTGATGTTGCTCAAGGCACCCAGTTCGTTACCGGGTGGTACTGGAATAGCGACGACAAAAACCGGCAATGGGCAGAGCGCTTTTATAAGCGTGTAGGTCGCATGCCGACCATGGTGCATGCGGGCGACTACTCGGCGGTAACGACCTATCTCAAAGCCATCGAGGCCACTGGCAGCGACGACCCTGCCGATGTTCGCTCGTATATGATAAAGCATCCCATCAATGATTTTTTCTCCCGAAACGGCCGCCTTCGCGAGGATGGACGCATGGTACACGATATGTATCTGGCGAAGGTCAAGGCCCCTGCCGAGTCAAAGGGCGAGTGGGACCTGTATGAAATCCTCTCAACCATCCCGGCGGAAAAAGCCTTCCGCCCACTTACCGACAGTCAGTGCAAACTGGTGAACAACGAACGTTAAGTGGCATCGGCGGCGGCCCCTGGCTGCCGCCCTGACCCTGAGGAATCCAGTCCATGACAATGATTTTAGGAGTACCGCTGACGATGTTCATGGGCCAGCTAATACTGGGCCTGATCAACGGCGCATTCTACGCATTGCTAAGCCTCGGGCTGGCAGTGATCTTCGGCTTGCTGAAGATCGTTAACTTCGCCCACGGGGCTCAATACATGCTGGGTGCCTTCACCGCTTTGTTGGGTCTGCGGTACCTCGGTCTCAACTACTGGTTGGCATTACTCGTAGTACCGCTCGTAGTTGGCGGCTTGGGAATACTGACCGAGCGCTTCTTCTTGCGCCGTATTGCCCACCTAGATGACCTTTACGGCCTTCTGATGACGTTCGGCCTTGCACTGATCATAGAGGGTAGCCTAGCCAACTTCTTCGGAGTATCGGGCGCCCGATATCCAACTCCCGAATCGCTAAGCGGCGGTTTCCAGTTAGGTTTCATGTTCCTGCCCACCTACCGCGCCTGGGTGCTCGTAGCGGCGATCGGCATGTGCTTCGCTACTTGGTTCATCATAGAACGCACACGTCTTGGTTCCTACCTGCGGGCCGGCACAGAAAACCCGATGCTTATGCAGAACTTCGGAGTCAATATGCCCCAGCTAATTACCCTGACCTACGGCTTTGGTGTGGCGCTTGCGGCTTTTGCCGGAGTACTAGCGGCACCGCTATATTCCGTATCACCCTCCATGGGCTCTAACCTGCTGATCGTTGTCTTTGCCGTCGTAGTCATCGGGGGCATGGGCTCTATTCTCGGTGCCGTGATTACGGGTCTTGCCATGGGGCTGATCGAAGGACTGACCAAAGTTTACTATCCGGAGGCCGCCAGCACGGTGATCTTCGTGGTTATGGCCATCGTCCTGACACTCCGACCTGCGGGACTTTTCGGAAAGGAGGCGTAATACAATGTCTACAGCTCAAACCCTGTCCCCGGCGATGAAGCGCGAACGCAACTCGCGGCTGCTGCGCGGCTGCTTTTATCTGGCTCTAATTTCGATCGCGCTGGTCGCGCCCTTCATTGCCTATCCGATTTTTCTGATGAAGGTACTGTGCTTCGCTCTCTTTGCGTCTGCTTTCAATCTACTTCTCGGTTACGCCGGCCTGCTCTCCTTTGGTCATGCCGCGTTTTTGGCGACCGGGGGATACATCACCGGCTTCATGCTAGCCAGCTTCCCAAGCCTGACCCCGGAGCTGGGCATTCTGACAGGAACGGCCGCGTCCATGGCATTAGGCTTAGTTTTTGGCCTCCTAGCAATCCGCCGCCATGGCATTTACTTCGCCATGGTGACTCTAGCGCTGTCCCAGATGATGTTTTTCCTATTCATTCAGGCTCCCTTCACTGGTGGAGAGGATGGCCTGCATGGCGTTCCAAGGGGAGAGCTGTTCGGGTTGATCAGTCTCTCCAATGACCTAAGCGCTTACTACTTCGTGCTGGCGATATTCATGATCGGCTTCGGAATCATCCAGCGCACCGTGCACTCACCTTATGGCCAGGTACTCAAGGCCATCCGAGAAAATGAACCGCGCGCAATATCCTTGGGCTACAACGTCGACAACTACAAGTTGGTAGCCTTTGTGCTCTCGGCAACTCTGGCCGGTCTTGCCGGCTCTACCAAGACGGTCGTATTTCAGCTTGCTTCGCTTGACGATGCTCACTGGCATATGTCCGGCGAAGTAATCCTCATGACTCTGCTCGGTGGCGTGGGTACCCTCTTGGGCCCTCTAGTCGGAAGCGGAATCGTCATCACGCTCCAGACACAGTTGGCGCAATCGCCCTTGGGCAATTGGGTAAGCGTGATCCTCGGTGTGATCTTTGTAATCTGCGTACTCAGTTTCCGCAGCGGCATCGTCGGCGAAATCCAGAAAATAGTGAAAAAGAAATTCAAATGATTCTCGTAACAGGCATACACTAAGGAGAGCAACATTATGAGTAAGCAAGCGGCCTGGCAACCCGATAAAGACTACGTCAAAACCACTCGATTATACGAGTGGATGACAGAGCTGGGCATTGATGAGTACGACGCGTTTCTGGCTAAAAGCCAAGATGACATAGCTTGGTTTTGGGGGAGTCTGGACCGTAAACTAGACGTCCGGTGGCGTGCGCCCTATACCTCCGTCATTGCCGACCCAAAAGAAATCATACATCCCCACTGGTTTCCTGACGGACGTCTCAACATTATCGACACGCTGTTGGAGCGCTGGGCTACGAGCCCCGAACATGCCACGAGAGACGCACTGATCACCCAATCAGAAGACGGTCATCAACGGAGGTACTCCTACGCCGACCTAGCCCAAGAAGTGGAGCGCTGCGCCGAGGCCTTGCGCAACCTAGGCGTGAGCCGGGGGGACGTGGTCTCCCTTTACCTACCGATGATTCCGCAGGCGGTTGTGTGCATGCTAGCGGTGATTCGGCTGGGCGCGATCTATTCGCCAGCATTCTCCGGCTACAATGCGGATGCTCTATCAGTGCGGCTTCAAGACTCAGGTTCTCGCTTCCTAGTTACCGCTGACGGTTACCATCGGCGTGGACGCTTCATTGACATGAAAGCTACTGCTGACAAAGCCATTGCGACCGACAGCTCCATCGAGACAGTCGTCATAGTAAACAATACCAATTCCGATACCTCCTCGCAGGCAGCTCACGAACACGACTGGGACGCGCTCATGGCGGCTACAACGGTTCGAGAGGATCGGGAGCCAGCAAAGGAAATGGACAGCGATAGCCCTCTGCTTCTGATCTATACCTCGGGAACTTCGGGAAAGCCCAAAGGCGCCGTGCACACCCATGCAGGCTTACCGATCAAGGCAGCTCTGGACCTGGGAATATGCATGGATGTTGGAGTTGGAGATACCCTGTTCTGGATCACCGATATGGGGTGGCTTACGGCGCCCGTAGCAGTATTCGGGGCGCTAATGAATGGCGCCACTCTGGCCATCTTCGACGGTGCGCCGGACTACCCTGCCAAAGATCGCCTATGGCAACTGGCGGAGGATTTTAATGCAACCCATGTGGGAATTTCGCCGACCTTTAGTCGCAACCTAATGAAGTGTGACGCCAGACCCGCGCGATTAGGGGAGCATGTTCGTCTGTTTCTCTCGACCGGCGAGCCCTGGGATGACCCAAGCTGGCAATGGCTATTCGAGACAGTAGGGCAACGCCAAATCCCGATCATAAACTATGCAGGCGGAACCGAAATCGGAGGGGGTATCCTCGTCAACGTACTGCTCAGACCTATTGCCCCGTCCTACTTTAATAGCCCCATTCCGGGGATGGATGCAGGTGTCGCCGGGCCCGACGGAGAACGTATTACCGGTGAGCTGGGTGAACTAGTGATCAACAAACCCTGGGTCGGCATGACTCGCAGCTTCTGGAACGATGACGAAAAATACCAGAAAGAGTACTTCAGCTCCGGGTGCTGGGTGCATGGTGACATAGCCATCGAATACGACAATGGCTTCCTCGAAATTCGGGGGCGATCGGATGACACCCTAAATGTTGCCGGAAAACGAGTGGGCCCCGCGGAGATCGAGAGTGTAGTGATTTCCCATCCAGCCGTTACCGATGTCGCCATTGTGGGAGTACCAGATGCAATGAAGGGAGAGGTGCCGGTATGTTTCGCGGTGCTGCACCCCGATACCCAAGAGGAAGACATTGGGGCGACGCTCAAGAAGCTGGTGGGTGAAAAACTTGGCAAAGCCTTTGCGCCCCGCGAGGTGTTTATTGTGGCAGCACTGCCGAAGACCAAGAACGGCAAGCTGATGCGCCGCGTGATCCGAAACGCCTTCACTGGGAACGATGTTGGTGACCTGTCGGCACTCGACAACTACGCCGCCATGGAAGATATCGCACGCCTTCGCATCCACAGTGAGACCTCATAGGCAGTAGGTTTCCGTATTCAGATTCTGACAGAGGAAAGCAGCCCATGATTGATAGAAAGCATGTCGCACGAGTCATCGTCGTAACTGGGGCGGCGCGAGGCATAGGCAAGGCTATTGCCAAGACCTTTTGCGACAACGGCGATCAGGTGGTGATCTTCGATTTGGATCGCACAGCGGCAGATACCACTGCAGCGGAGCTGGGGCGGTGCTGTGCCTACAACGTCGATATTGCTTGCGAAGAGGCCGTTGCAGGAGCGTTGGCCGATGTCGTCCAGCGTTATGGCCCCGTGGAGGTTCTGGTGAATAATGCCGGGGTGCAGTTCATCAGCCCGGTCGAAGAGTTCCCATATGACCAATGGCACAGGCTGCTGGATGTCATGCTCTCAGGGTCGTTCCTGATGACCAAGCACGTGATTAAAAGCATGAAGGATCAAGGATGGGGCCGCATCATCAACATTTCCTCGGTTCATGGCATGACCGCGTCTCCCTACAAATCAGCATATATTGCCGCCAAGCATGGACTGATCGGACTAACGCGTGCGGTTGCCTGTGAGACGGCCAGCCAAGGGATTACGGTCAATGCGATTCTGCCTGGTGCGGTTGATACCGAGCTTCTACGTAACCAGCTAGACAAGCTCGCTGACAACGAGAGCATTTCTTCGGAGGAGGCTCTGAAGCGGCACATTCTCTCCAAGCAGCCAATTGCTCGTCTGATTGATGTCGACGAGATTGCAGGCCTAGCGATTTACCTTGCCTCCAATGCGGCGGGCGGGATCACTGGCGAGGCGATTCGGGTCGCAGGCGGCTGGCGATAGCCGACTGCTAGTGAACCCCGAACAAACCTGTACTGCGAGGCGTATAACCCATGGTGCGATTCAATAAAGTTTGGAAGACACTGGAAGGCTATGAGTTTGTATCCTTCCAGGCCCGTATCGAGCGTGACCGGGTGGTACGCTATCTCGATTTCTTGGAACAGAAAGAACCGGCAACGCTCAGGCCGCACGCCTGTGAGGACGTGGGGGCCATGCTACCGACGTTCACTTTTACATTGGAGATGGATGCCGGAGTCGTAGCCGACCTCGCAGAGGTGCTGGCTATCCCAGCGCATTACCTGCTTCACGGGGAACAGTCATTTGTCTACAAAGCACCTTTTCGATGCGGTGATCTCGTCACCGTCGAGTCTTACATACGAGATGTCACATGGAAGCCAGATAAGCACGTCTGCTTCTTTGGCAAGGAGACGCACTTCCTTATAGGTGAGCTTTTGGCGGTAAAGAGCCGGAGCGTCTATGCCGTCAAAACCCTCAAAGAACACGTCTAAACTTTCGAAATAGTGACTGGAGGTTGTTGGTATGGAAACATCTCGACTGGAACCAGCGTTGCTACGTGACATGCATCAGGACGAGCTCAGAGCGTACGCCGAACTATCCGGTGACTCCAACTTGATACATCTAAACCGAGCTCAGGCGACCCTCGCCGGACATCCCGATGTCATCTGTCACGGCATGCTATCCATGACCGATATCGGGAGCTGGTTGACGCGCGCCATGACGGGCTGGCAACTGGAAGCTTTCTCGTGCCGTTTCGTAGCGCCGATGAGTGTCGGCACACGCCTGAGCATAGCTGAAGTCTGTCCAGAGGAGGATGAAATGAACAGCTGCGAGATCACCATAAACTTCAGTGCCAAAGACAACAAGAGCGGTGATGTCAAGGTCATCGGCCGGGCCTATTTCAGATGGCCGGGGGCCAGTTCTTCACGCTAGTACTAGGCGCGTGACGGAACGGAACCTACCTGATTATTTTGATTACAATTCGGAGGACATTCTATGAAAGCTGTATTCATCAATGCTCATGGTGGCAATGAAGTCGTTGAAGTCAGGGAAGGCGAACGCCCCCAACGTCAACCTGGCGAAGTTCTCGTTCGCATGGAAGCTGGGACCCTGAATCAGGTCGATTTGTATATGCGCGACAGTGGAGCAGGTATTACTCACCAGTTGCCGCAAATAATGGGAGTGGATGGTGCCGGTGTCATAGAGGAAGTCGATGAAACCGAGACGTTGCTTTCGCCTAATCAGCGAGTGGTCCTCTTTCCCGGCATTACCTGCAAACGTTGTGAGTTTTGTCAACGCGGTGAAAGTTCACTTTGCATAGAAATACAGTTCCTAGGCGAACACCGCAACGGTACTTTTGCACAGTGGATTAGCGTTCCCGCGGAAAATGCGTTTCCGATGCCCCGCCACATGAGCTTTCTTCAGGCATCTGCCATGGGGGTCAATTATCTTACTGCTTGGCGCATGCTATTTACTAAGGCTCAGCTTAAGCCTTGGGAAACGGTGCTGGTATTCGGTATTGGTGGTGGTGTTTCACTCGCCGCCATGCAGCTAGCAAAGAGCATCGGAGCAAGAGTCATCGTGACGTCCCGAGAGGATATAAAACTTGAGCGCGCACTAGAGATGGGAGCCGATAAAGCAATCAATAGTATATCCAGCGATGTCGCGAAAACCGTTTTGGGCCATACCGGCGGGCGCGGCGTCGACGTCGTGATCGAAAATGTGGGCGAGGCCGTTTGGTCTTCCGCAATGAAGTCTCTCGTCCGTGGAGGCCGACTAGTAACCTGCGGTGCGACCTCAGGAGATCAGCCTCCAGCTGATCTACGCCGACTGTTTATTCGGCAGCTTCAGATTTTTGGCTCGACTGGAGGAAACCATTCGGAGTTCAAGGAATTGTTAAGCTTCGTCGAAAGGAAAGGTCTTGTGCCAGTAATCGACAGCGAGTTCACTATCGATTACATCCATGATGCCTTGAACCGACTTGCGTCAGACCAGAAGATGGGCAAAATTGGGCTGAACTTACAGGCCAACGCCTAATCACGAAAGGAAAACTGCCAGGGTGCGACTGAACTCTATCCTGAAACCGATAAAGTCCAGCTACGCCCCTGGAAAGGCCCACAAGGCCTCAGAAGAACGCCTGAATTCCTGTCTGAGCTCGCCTGAGAATCAGTGCGTGAACATCATGAGTACCTTCGTAGGTGTTCACTACTTCCAGATTCACCAGGTGACGGGCCACGCCGAACTCGTCGCTGATACCGTTACCGCCGAGAATGTCACGGGCCAAGCGGGCGACGTCCAGGGCCTTACCACAGGAATTACGCTTCATGATTGATGTAATCTCAACCGCCGCAATGTCTTCGTCCTTCATACGACCAAGGCGCAAACATCCCTGCAGGGCTAGAGTGATATCAGTCTGCATGTCTGCCAGTTTCTCCTGGATCAGTTGATTCGCTGCCAGCGGGCGACCGAACTGCTTACGGTCCAGCACGTACTGTCGCGCGGTATGCCAGCACTCCTCGGCTGCGCCCAGGGCACCCCAAGCAATGCCGTAACGGGCCGAATTCAGACAAGTAACCGGTCCCTTCAAACCCCGCACCTCTGGAAAGGCGTTTTCTTCCGGCACAAATACCCCGTCCATCACAATCTCACCGGTGATAGAGGCGCGCAGGCCCACCTTGCCGTGTATCACAGGGGTGCTCAGTCCATCCCAGCTTTTTCTAGGACAAAACCCCGAATCTGACCCTCGTCATCTTTGGCCCAGATCACAAACACATCAGCAATCGGGCAATTAGTAATCCACATCTTGCTACCGGTGAGGCTGTAGCCGCCATCCACTTTGCGAGCACGCGTCTTCATCCCGCCGGGGTCCGAACCATGGTCCGGCACAGTCAAACCGAAGCAGCCGACCCACTCACCTAATGCCAGTTTTGACAGGTACTTCTGGCGGGTATCCTCGTTACCAAATTCATAGATCGGAACCATAACTAGGGATGATTAAACGCTCATTATTGAGCGGTAGCCTGAGTCCACCCTTTCAATTTCCCGGGCGATCAAGCCGTAGCACACGTAGTTCAGGCCGCTGCCGCCATACACTTCAGGAATGGTGGCGCCGAGCAGGCCGCGACCGTCGTATTGGCCATCAATGCAGGGATAACCGGTCAACGTCAAGCCCGCAACCCGGGGATCAACTAGAAAGACACCGGCGCCCCCGGCATCGCTGATACGAGCCGTCACTAGAATTGTGTGAGCACTTTCACCGCCGATAACCACTCGCTTTGTCCCCTGCAGTCGCCAGCCATGTTCACTAGGCGTGGCCTCGCACTCGACCGCATCCGGGTGATAGTGGCTACGAGACTCCTCGTCAGCTACCGCCAGCCTGCGTTCGCCGGAAGCAACCTGAGGCAGTATCCGCTGGCGCTGTTCGACATTACCAAGGTGCTGAACCAGTCCGGCACCGTAGATCTGGGAATACAGATAGGGTTCCAAGCACGGTCCATGTCCCAGTGCCTTCATCACCAGCATGTTCTCGACCCCACTACCACAGAAACCGTCTTTATCCGCGGCGATCGGAACAGAGGCTATGCCAAGCTCAGACAACTGACGTCAAAACTCCGGGCTGTAACCTTCAGGGCTCTGATAGGTAGCGTCCCGCTGCTTGAAACCATAGGTATTGCGAACCAGACGCTCAACGGTATCCGCCAGCATCTGTTGATCTTCACTAAGATCAAAATCCATGGTGTCCTCCTAAAGTTCAAGAGCCAGCTTGGCGATGACATTCTTCTGAATTTCGTTGGAGCCGCCGTATATAAAAAGCTTCCGTAGGTTAAAGTATTGGCTGGCCGGGGCTGAGCTGTAGTCTTGGTACAGCGGCTCCCCCTCGAAGTCCGACTCCCGTTCGGACTTCGAGGGGGAGCGCGTTTGGCCCCAATGCCTTGCGCATCACGTTACTGATTGCCTGTCGTATCTCCGAACCCTGAATTTTCAACAACGAACTTTCTGCTCCCGGAACACCACCATCGCGCGCGGCCGCCAAAATGCGCAAGGTACTCGCCATCAGACGCATCTCGACCTCCGCAATATGAGCCCTGAAGAGGGGGTAGTCAACCAACGGCCGGCCGTACACGGCTTCTACGCAGGCAACGTGTTTGAGGTGAGCCAGCGCTGCCTTGGACAACCCTATACCGGCCTAGCCGGTGCGCTCGTGAGTAAGCAGGTATTTCGCACAGGTCCAACCCTTATTATCTTCCCCCACCAAGTTTTGCACCGGCACCGGGACGTTTTCGAAAAACACCTCGTTGACCTCATGTTCCCTATCAAGGCCGATCATCGGGCGAACGGAAATGCCTGGGGCGTACATATCTATTAGCAGGAAAGAGATGCCCTCCTATTTTTTGGCGGTTGGATCGGTACGCACCAAACAGAAAATCCGGTCGGCATACTGACCGGGGGTGGCCCAAGTTTTCTGGCCGTTGACCACGTAATGATCCCCGTCACGTTCAGCTCGGGTTATCAGGCCGGCCAGGTCGGGACCCGCGCTGGGTTCTGAGTAGTACTGGCACCACCAGTCCTCACTGGACAAAATCCGCGGCAGGTAATAGTCCTTCTGGGTTGGATTACCAAACTTGATGATCACCAGCGCCACCATCTTTACGCCGAATGACACTGGGCGGGGAGCGGCTGCGGCGGCACATTCCTCATCGAAAATGTGCTTCTATACCACCGTCCAACCGGTGCCGCTATACTCCATAGGCCAGTTCACCGCATATCAGCCTTTCTGGTTGAGGAGTTTATGCCAGCGCTGATGGTCTTCTTTAGCCAATCGCCGGCCGAGGCGGACCTTTTCCGCGATGTCCATCGGTAGGTTCTGCTCCAGAAAGCCCGAACCTCATTGCGAAAAGTCTGTTCTTCGTGGCTGGAATGAATGTCCATAAATCGCTCCTAAAAACCTCTGTCTTACCGGTGCTTCCACAAGGGTTGGCGTTTTTCGAGGAACGCGCTCATACCTTCATTGCAGTCTTCCGTCGCGAAGCTGGACCACAAGAGTCGGCGCTCATGTTCGACACCCGCCTGAAGAGTAGTCTCGAATGCAAGGTTGACTGCCTCCTTATTAATCATGGTCGCCATCTGCGAATAACCGGCGATCTCTTTGGCCACAGCTAGCGCCGAATCGAGAAGTTTTTCCGCTGGCACAATCCGACTTACCAGTCCACTACGCTCAGCTTCTTCTGCATCCATGGTGCGCCCTGTCAGACAAAGGTCCATGGTCTTGGCTTTGCCAATTGCCCTGGCCAAGCGCTGGGTACCGCCTGCCCCCGGCAGGGTGCCGACTTTCACTTCGGGCTGACCGAAGCGGGCAGAATCCGCAGCAATCAACAGGTCACACATCATCGCGAGTTCACTACTGCCGCCCAGCGCTAAGCCAGACACTGCAGCAATCACAGGCTTTCGGCACCGAGTCACTGATTCCCAGTTGGCGGAAATAAAACGCTCTCGATAGGCTTGTGAGAAGCTCAGGGCTTGCACCTCGGAAAGGTCGGCGCCGGCAGCAAACGCTTTGTCGTTACCGGTGATTACGATGGCACGAATGTCATCATCCGCTTCGAGCATGACTAGGGCGGCCGACAATTCGTTCATCAAGACGTTATTCAGTGCGTTGTACACCGCCGGCCGGTTGAGCCGAATCAGCGCCACCGCCTCATGCATTTCTAGCACTATATTGCTGTATTTCATGCCAACCTCCACTACGAGGGGAGTGTTACCCTCCTTCTGAATCAACTTAATGGCGCACTAATTAAATTCAAGATTACACTTCGTTATTTTTTAAAGCAACATGTTGACGTATTATTTGAATGAGGCGTATCTTGAAATGGACAACACAACTACCCGCCTCTAGGGCCAGGCTTCTTAACAACAAACCGGACACAACAGGTGAATCAGATGGATACAGGTATTATTTTTAATCCTGAACGCCGCAGCGCAATGATGGAATGCGGCGCCTGGAACGACAAACTCATTACCGACTACCTGGATGAGGCGGTAACCAACACCCCGGACCGGGCAGCTATCGTCGGTTACCAGGTCACCACCGACACCCGCACCGCCCTTACCTATCGGGAACTGAATGACAAGGTCACGCGCATCGCCGCCGGTCTGGCAGGAATAGGCATTGAAAAAGGTGATGTGGTGGCCTGCCAGCTGCCCAACTGGTGGCAGACCACTGCCCTTCACCTGGCCTGCATGCGCATTGGCGCCATCCTCAATCCGCTAATGCCGATTTTCCGCGAGAGGGAGCTTCGGTTCATGCTTAGCCATGGCGAAGCAAAACTGCTGGTGGTCCCCAAGATGTTCCGTAACTTTGATTACGAAGCCATGGTCGATGGCATCCGGTCTGAACTCCCAAAACTGGAGACTGTGCTGGTAATCGACAGCGAAGGTGATCGCAGCTTTGAACGTTGCCTGCTCAACACTGCCTGGGAAGAACATGTGGACACTAGCGCCCTGTTCCGCGAGCGCCTATCTAGCGCCGATGACGTTATACAAATTCTCTATACTTCCGGCACCACTGGCCAGCCCAAAGGCGTGATGCATACCTCCAACACGCTGCTTTCTAATGTGCGCCCCTACGCCGATCGATTGCACCTGAGCACAGACGACATCGTACTTATGGCTTCCCCGGTGGCGCACCAGACCGGCTTCCTGTTCGGCATCATGATGCCAATCTATCTCGGCACCACAGCCGTTCTCCAAGACATATGGGATGCAGATTACGCGTGTAAGGTGATCGCAACTGAGAAGCCTGCCTTCACTATGGCATCCACGCCTTTCCTTGCGGATCTGGTAAAGACCGCTCCTAAGCATGAAGGCAAACTGGACTCCCTTCGCATCTTCGTCTCTGCCGGGGCGCCGATACCCACTGCCGTGGTAGAACAGGCCGGCCAAACGCTGAAGGCAAAAATCGTTTCCGCCTGGGGCATGACCGAAAACGGAGCGGTAACCGTGACCTGCCCGGAGGACCCGGCTGAGCGCGCCAGTCATTCCGACGGCAAAGCGCTGCCCTGGACGGAAGTCAAAATCGTCGATTTTAAGGGTAACGATAAGCCTATTGGGGAAGAGGGCAGCCTAATGGTGCGGGGTTCGAGCCTATTTGTTGGTTATCTGAAACGCCCGGAACTCTACGATGTCGATGATGACGGCTGGTTCAGCACCGGTGATTTGGCCCGCGTGGACCAGGATGGCTATATCCGCATTACAGGTCGCACCAAGGATGTAGTAATCCGCGGAGGTGAAAATATTCCTGTGGTCGAGGTAGAAAATTTGCTCTACAAATTTCCCGGCCTTGTCGACGTAGCCTTGGTGGGCTGCCCGGACGAACGTTTGGGCGAACGCCTCTGTGCCTATGTGACACTCGACGAGGGCGCCACCGATGTGACACTCGACGAAATCAAGGACTACCTGTCCAAACAGCAACTGTCCAAAAGCTACCTGCCAGAATACCTGGAAGTGATTCAGGCCATGCCCCGCACCGCCTCTGGAAAAATCCAGAAATACAAACTACGCGAGCAGGCGAAAGGCTTACGCTTGGGCCCAAACAAACGCGACTGATCCACTCATCGACAAAAGGGAGCAAATCATAATGAAAGGTCTTAACGGAAAAACAGTCATCGTAACCGGCGGCGGCGGCGGCATTGGCCGCGCTGTGTGCCTTCGCTTCGCCGAAGAAGGCAGTCTGGTCGCTGTTCTGGATCGTGACGAGAGTGCGGCCCAGACCACGGTTAACCTGATATCAGAAGCCGGAGGCAAAGCCAAAGCCTACACCGCCGACATTACTGATTACGCCGCGATTACCGACACCGTGTCAGCTATCGAGAGCGACCTCGGAGTGCCGAC
>Ga0314774_1001331_pt1 | contig 16049 bp, 11 predicted proteins | sample MetaGCBIA2018_FD_204515 | JGI IMG/M metagenome (GOLD analysis project Ga0314774, IMG submission 204515) | Cryopeg brine microbial communities from Beaufort Sea near Barrow, Alaska, United States - CBIA 2018 | ecosystem: Environmental > Aquatic > Marine > Coastal | place: USA: Alaska | collected... | reverse complement strand
AGAACGAACTGGTCGCTTATGTCGCCATCGGGATAGCGATACAAGAACCTACCTCAAGCAGCCGCTCATCCCAGGTTGATTTCCTAGTGGGCTACTGAGTGCAGCAAACGCACTCAGACCCCGTAAGGAAATCTAACCAGTGATTCAAAGTCTCATGAGCCAGGTCTTGTATCCCATCCTGGATAAGCGGCATAAACTCTGGGTTAGGGAAAAAGACATTGTTGTTTGGGTTGCAATAGATCTTAGTTCTACCTAACTTGGAGCTTTGAAGAACGAACTGGTTGTTTATGTTGCTTTAGATTTTGATGCAACTTAACTTGGAGTTTTGGAGATTGAACCAGTCGTTTAAATCGCCATCGTTCTTTCCCTTTGCTTTGTTCTTTTAATCCCTTAGCTGAGGGATATGGCGATGTATGGGATAGTTCTCAGGTACTGCCACGTAGGACTTTGAATCACTGGCCAAATTTTCTTACGAGGCCGAGACGCGTTTGATGCGTTTCGTGGCTCACTAGAAAATTGGTCTGGGATGAGCGGCCTACGTTGTAGTACCTGAGAAGCTATCCTTATGGCGACATAAGCCGAACGAGTTTGTAGTACCTGAGAAGCTATCCTTATGGCGATATAAGCCGAACGTGTTTGTGCACCTAACAAGGCTTACTAGAAAATTGATACGAGATGAGTAGCCTAAGTTATAGTGCCAAAATCCAGGCAAACATAAAAAAGTTGGTATATCCTATTAATCAAGATATACCAACTTATAAAAACGTAACTAACCCACATGGGCTTTATTATTTTAGACTTAGTTTAAAGTGATCATGAATTGCATTAACTGCTTCATCTGCATCATCTTCAGCAACAAGTACTGAAATCTTAATCTCAGATGTAGAGATCATATTGATATTGATATCAGCGTCATAAAGCGCTTCAAACATTTTTGTAGCAACTCCCGGATTCGAGGCCATCCCTGCTCCAACTACTGAGATTTTAGCTACGTCTTTATCATACTCAATACGTTCAGCTTGAAGATGATCTAAATTCTGATTTAACACTTCTCTAGTTTCTTCAAGATGTGAAACATCAATAGTAAATGAAATATCTTTAGATCCATCTCGACCAATTGATTGAAGGATAATATCTACATTAATATTCTTTTTAGATAATATGCTGAATAAATCAAAAGCTTTACCAGGCTTGTCCTTTATTCCTACAACTGCAACACGAGCTATATTTTTATCTGCTGCCACACCACTAACTAACATTTTTTCCATTTTACATTCCTCCTTAACCACAGTTCCTTCTGCTCTTGTCAGACTTGATCTAACAACTAATTCTACATTAAACTTTTTAGCGACCTCCACTGATCTGTTATGCAAAACCTTAGCACCCAGTGACGCTAATTCTAACATTTCATCATAAGTTATTTCATCTAACTTACGTGCATTTTTAACCACACGAGGATCAGCAGTATATATGCCATCAACATCAGTGTAAATCTCACATTTGTCAGCATTAAGTGCAGCTGCTAAAGCGACCGCTGTTGTATCCGATCCACCTCGACCAAGTGTAGTAATATCTTCATACCTGTTAATGCCTTGGAATCCTGTAACTATAACAATGTTGTTGCGAGCTAATTCCATATTAATTCTTTCTGTTTCAATCTCTTTAAGTCTTGCATTTGAGTATACTCTTGTTGTGTTCATTATTACTTGAAATGCATTTAATGATATTGCTGGAAAGCCCAAATCGTGAATAGCCATCGCCATTAATGCTACCGATTGTTGTTCACCTGTTGCTAGCAACATATCCATTTCTCTTTTTGATGGTGTACCGGTTATCTCTTTTGCCCTTTCAAGCAAGTCATCAGTAGTCCCCCCTTGAGCAGACAAGACAACGACAACTTTATTGCCCTCTTTGTAATCTTCAATAATACGATTTGCCACATTATAAACGCGTTCTTTATTGGCTACTGAACTTCCACCAAACTTTTTTACTATCAGCATGTTCTTCCTCCATTATGTCTTCTATTTGAAAGCAGATATTCATTTTCCAATATTGCTATTTGTTATTGCCCTAAAAAATAAGGCATAAATTCATATCCATTCGGTATTAATCTACCACTGTCAAGTGCACTTTTTTCATCAAATGTCGAAGTGCAATTTTGTTCATTACTGCTATCATATATGAAATAGGGTACCGGCTCACTCGTATGAGTTCGAATTCTGATTGGTGTTGGATGGTCCGGTAAAACGCTTAATTTGAAGGACTGTTTTGTTTCACTGAAATATTTCATTAATGGACCAACTACTTTTTCATCAATTAACTCTATCGCTAAAATCTTATCCTCCAAAATACCTTGATGTCCACATTCATCAGGACCTTCTATATGAATATACACAAATTCATTGCCTTCTTCAAGGGTTTTTATGGCTGCATCGACTTTCCCTTGATAATTCGTATGTAAATTACCTGTTGCACCTTCAACATCGATGCTATCCATTTTCGCTGCAATTGCAATGCCCTTCAGCAAATCAACTGCTGAAATCATAGCTCCCTTTTTATTAAACATATCCATAAAGCTAGGTAGTTCAGGTTTTGTTCCTTCGCCCCATATCCATATACAATTGGCTACTCGAAGGCCTTTTCTTCGTCTAGCCTCATTGATCGGATGATTATTTAGAAGGTCATAACTTTTTTTCATCATTTCATATAAAAATTCACCATTTTCACCTTTTGGCAAACTATCTGTGATCTTTTGACCAAGAATATCATGCGGCGGCGTCAGATTAACCTCTTTAGAACCACCGTTCCATATGAGTGCATGGCGATAACTCACTCCCGTATAAAAATGTCTTACTTCGTTTTCAAAATGTTCTTTTATTACATCCAACAATTGATTGGCTTCTTCTGTCGTTATTTCTTCAGAACTGTGATCCAAAATGGTTTTTTCATCAAATTCACCTTCTTCAGAAAGTGTAACGAAGTTGATTCTAAAACAGACATCATCTGATTTCATGTTAGCACCAATGCTAATTGCTTCTAGCGGAGATCTTCCTGTATAGTACTTCATAGGATCATAACCCATAACTGACAGATTAGCTGTATCACTCCCTGGAATCATCCCTGTGGGTATTGTATTAACTAATCCCACTTCACCTTTTGATGCTAATATATCAAAATTTGGAGTGTTTGCAGCTTCAAGAGGTGTTCTATTGTTTAATTGTTCAATTGGTTCATCAGCCATTCCATCTGCGAGAACAATAATATATTTCATAATCATCTCTTTTCTATTCTTATTCTTGATAATATATTTAATTTGTATTTAGACTCAAGTTCACTGAACGCATTGGCTAAAACACCTTCAGTACTATGACCAGTAATGAATACTGTTTCATTCTCACTATGAATATAAGTTACTTTACCAAATAAGTCTTCTATTGGATCTTGATGTCCATGACCTTCGAGTACAATAAACATTTGGCTCGGAACTTCAGATAATGGTAATAATTCCATATCTTTAGAATACCAATTTGTTATTATATTCTTATTCACATGGATACAAGCATCAACAATATCAGCTACAACAGCAGAAGCTGTTGGCAATTTACCTGCACCTGATCCGTAGAACATTATATTACCTATGACATTACCATTTACAAAGATTGCATTGTAAACACCATGAACATTTGATAACGGATGACTATTCGGAATCATCATTGGAGCAACCAATGCATAAGCCTTATCTTTGATTTTTTTACTTGTTGCCAATAATTTGATTTGATAACCTAGCTCTTTAGCATATGCTAAATCAGCCGGTCTGATCTTTGTGATACCTTCTGTATAAATATTCTCAAAGTCTACATGTTTGCCGTAGGCTAACGAACTAAGTATTGCAATTTTGCGACATGCGTCATGTCCTTCAATGTCAGCAGCCGGATTTTTCTCAGCGTAACCTAAGTCTTGAGCTTCTTTAAGAACATCAGCAAACGCGGATCCTTCATCTGTCATTTTTGTTAATATATAATTAGTTGTACCATTTAATATCCCTGTTATTTCAGATATTTCATCTGCTGTTAGCGACTTATTAAGAGGTCTAATGATTGGTATTCCACCGCCAACACTAGCTTCAAAAAGATAATTAATACTATTCTTTCGGGCCAAATTCAGAAGTTCCGGTCCATGGCTTGCTACTAATTCCTTATTTGAAGTGACAACATTTTTACCGGCTTCCAATGCTTTTTTGGAAAACTCGTATGCGGGGTGAATTCCACCCATCACTTCAACTACTATATCAACTTCTTTATCATTTAAAATTTCATTATAATCTTTTGTTAAGATACCTTCAATTGAAGATCCTGGAAAGTCTCTCAAATCTAATATATATTTAATATGGATTTCTGTTCCAGCTTTTTTATTGATGCTATCTTTATTTGTCTCTAAAACTTCAACAACTCCTGAACCTACCGTACCATATCCTAATATTGCAATATTTATCATTTTGTTACTCCCTTGCTAAAATCTTGACTTGGTGTATACCATCATAAGCTTCTATTATATCTAACATTTCTTGAATGTCACCTGTTGTAGGCAGTATTTCAATACTTATTGATAAATTCGCTACACTATTAATGGGTATCGTTTGGTTTATGGTTAGTATATTAGCCTTAAAGTCAGAAATTCTTTGAATTACAGTTGCTAAAAGACCTGGTTCATCATCTATCTTAACTGCGAAAGTAATAACACTACCACGACCATTTTCATAAAAAGGAAAAATTGTATCTTTATATTTATAAAATGAACTTCGACTTATTCCAACCAGGTCAACGGCTTCTTGAACTGTAATTGCCTTCTCTTTTTCTATCAGCGTTTTAGCTTGTACCACTTTCAAAAACACTTCTGGTAGAGCTTTTCTTTTTATTATATAATAATTAGCATTATCAGGCATAATTTCACCACCTTGTTTTTTCTACAAACACATTTGTATTTGTTAGGAAGATGATATCATAGATACCCGTCTATTGCAACACCAATTCAAAAAAAGCAAAAAAGATAACAATCAAAGTTATCTGATTGTTATCTTCTATAATTAACACTAAAACTGATTCTGATGATTATACTTCTTCCAATACCTCACCAAGTTCCAGTTTCTCTTCATCTGAAACAATAAGATCTATATCAAGCAGTACAATCATTCTGTGGTTCTCTAGTTTAGCTACACTTTTAATATATTTACGATTAATTCCCGTTACTATCTTTGGAGCACTTTCAACGACTTCTTCTTCAATATGTAATATTTCCAGAACCGAATCAACAACAAAACCAATTTTCATCTCGTTGGTAAATACAACAATAATTTTTGTGTCTTCACTAGTTTCTTTATCAACTAATGTAAATTTCTTTCGGAGACTATATATTGGTAATACTTCCCCTCTAAGATTGATGATACCTTCGATGTAATCAGGTGAATTTGGAACTTTTACAACTTCCTGATACTTTTCGATACCATTCACTTTCATAATGTCTAAACCATATTCCTCGTTGTCCAATTTAAAAATTACTTGTTGTAATGAAGCCATGCGTCTTCCTCCTCTGTTATTGATTACTAGTCGTATGCCAAATCAAATATCCATTAATAAATCGATCGATGTCTCCATCCATAACTGCTGAAACATTACCTGTCTCAACATTTGTCCGATGATCTTTAACCATACTATAGGGATGCATTACATAAGATCTAATCTGGCTACCCCATCCTATTTCTTTAACTTCACCTCGTATGTCGTCCATTTTGTCTTTTTGTTCAACTTGCTTGACCTCAATCAACTTCGCTTTCAACATTGCCATTGCCTTATTCTTATTCTTATGTTGAGATCGTTCATTTTGACACTGAACCACAATTTTGGTAGGTAGATGAGTAATTCTAATAGCAGAATCAGTCTTGTTGATATGTTGTCCACCAGATCCACTTGCTCTATATGTATCTATTCTTAATTCGTCATCAGGAATATCAAGCACCTCATCATCATCAATTTCAGGTATAACATCACATGATGCAAAGGTGGTATGCCTTCTGCCTGATGAATCAAATGGCGATAAACGAACCATCCGATGAACACCTTTTTCAGATTGCAAATACCCATAAGCATTATCCCCTGAAATCTGGAAAGTTATAGATTTGATACCTGCTTCTTCTCCATCCAAATAATCAAGAACATCAACTTTAAATTCTTTCTTGTCTGCCCAACGACTATACATTCTATATAACATTGAAACCCAATCACAGCTTTCCGTTCCACCTGCACCTGCATGCAGCGAAAGAATAGCATTATGGCTGTCATACGTACCCGATAGTAAGGTCTTAATCCGCATTGCTTCGTATACGCTTACAAAATGATCTTCCATTGCTATAATATCAACAATTAAAGATTCATCCTCTTCTTCAAATGCAATCTCAATCATTGTCTTCAAATCATCAAATAATTCGACAAGAGCATTAAAAGCTTCCAACTTATCTTTATAAGTTTTAAGAGTTTTCATAATCTCTTGACTTGAATTAGGATCATCCCAAAAATCAGCACGACCCATTTCAAATTCTAAGGTTTCTATCTTTATCTTAACATTAGTTAAGTCAAAGTGAAACACTCATTTCATCTAATTTAATGTTATAGCCTTGCAACCTTTGTTTAATTTCTTCTAAAGCTAACATCTAATCACCACTTTTCATTTTTATATTGCATACGACTTCATCTTATCTAAACTCATTCTATTCTTGTATACTTCTATTCTTATATTCTTATATTCTTGTATACTTCTATTCTTATATTCTTATATTCTTATATTCTTATATTCTTATATTCTTATATTCTTATATTCTTATTTACTTCTATTCTTCTATTCTGTGGCTGTAATCCTCAGCTGGTCCATGACATTGTTTATATTTCTTACCACTACCACAATAACACATTTCATTACGTCCTAACTTACGTCCCGTCTTCTTAATTGTACGTTTGTTAACTTCGCCTCGATTTGTAGTGATGTTCTTAGCAACTTGTTTACGCTCAATTTTATTACGTGGAGCAATTCGATAAAGAGTTCGAACTGTATCTTCTTGGATACTTTCAATCATCTCATCAAACATTTCAAAACCAACAAATTTATATTCAACTAAAGGGTCTCGTTGTCCATAGGCTCTAAGACTGATACCTTGGCGCATTTGATCCATATTGTCAATATGATCCATCCATTTTTGATCAATCGCTCGAAGCAGGATAACACGTTCAGCTTCACGCATCATATCTATTTCGTCAAATTCTTGTTCCTTAGCTATATACATTTTATGTGCTATATCTTTCAATAATTCAATGAATTTTGCTTTATTAAGTTTATCTCGGTCCTCATCTGTAAAATTAAAGTTAGGGAAAGGAACTATTGTATTCAGTGATTCTCTCATTCCTTTAACATCCCATTCATCCATATGATCCATGCCATTTGAATGTGCATTAACCCCTCTTTCAATAATATCATCAACCATCTTTAAGACGATATCTCTCATGTCTTCACCTTCAAGAACTTTACGACGTTCATCATAAATAATCTCTCGTTGCTCATTCATAACTTGATCATAATCAAGAAGACGTTTACGAATTCCAAAGTTATTACCCTCAACTTTACGTTGAGCATCTTCAATTCTGTTGGACAAAATACCCGCACTAATCGGTTCATCATCAGGAAGTCCAAGTCTTTCAACTGTTTTCTTCATTCTATCCGAACCAAATAAACGCATAAGCTCATCTTCAAGTGAAATATAAAACATAGATTCACCCGGATCTCCTTGACGACCGGCACGACCACGCAACTGATTATCAATACGTCTTGATTCGTGTCGTTCTGTACCAAGTATCTTAAGACCACCTACATCTGTAACACCATTTTCAAGTTTAATGTCGGTACCACGACCGGCCATGTTCGTTGCAATCGTTACCGCGCCTAGTTGTCCAGCACCTGCAACTATTTCAGCTTCTTTTTCATGAAACTTAGCATTTAAGACTTTATGAGGTATTCCCTCATTCTTTAAAAACTTGCTTAACACTTCTGAAGAGTCAATTGAAACTGTTCCTACAAGAACCGGTTGTTGTTTTTCATGACTTATCTTCACTTCACGAGTAATCGCCCTGTATTTCTCAATAACTGATTTGTAAACGACATCATTATTATCATTACGTATTATTGGTTTATTGGTAGGTATAACAATTACATCCATACCATAAATTGCTCGAAATTCTTCTTCTTCTGTTAATGCAGTACCTGTCATCCCAGATTTTTTGGTGTATCTATTAAAATAGTTTTGAAATGTAATCGTTGCAAGCGTTTTACTTTCTCTTTTAACTTTTACATTTTCTTTAGCTTCTATTGCTTGATGCAAACCATTTGAATATCTTCTACCAGGCATCATACGGCCAGTAAACTCATCAACAATGACAATCTCATCTTCTTTGATTACATAATCTTTATCTTTATGCATAAGCTTTAACGCTTTAAGTGCAAGATTCATATGATGTTGAATTTCCATATTCTCAGGATCCGCAAGATTTTCTATTTGAAAGTATGCTTCAACTTTTCCAACACCTTCTGCTGTAAGCGTCGCATTTTTAGTTTTTTCATCAATTACATAGTCGCCTTCTTCTTCAATGTCTTCATTCATCAGAGCACTAAGTTTAGTAATCTCACCAATGATACGACCTTCTTTAAGTCGGGAAGCTAACATATGTGCTTGTTGGTATAAGTGTGTTGATTTACTGCTGCTTCCTGAAATAATAAGAGGTGTTCTAGCTTCATCAACCAAAACAGAGTCAACCTCGTCAATGATGGCGTAATGCAAATCTCTTTGAACCATATCCTTTTTGTAAATAACCATGTTGTCACGAAGATAGTCAAATCCAAATTCATTATTCGTACCATAAGTAATATCACAATTGTATGCAGCACGACGTTCTTCATTGTCAATACCATTTACTAATACACCAACTGTTAATCCTAAGGAAGTAAATACTGTACCCATCCACTCAGCGTCACGGGTTGCAAGGTAATCATTAACCGTAACAACATGTACGCCTTTTCCTGATAAAGCATTTAAGTAGGCTGCAATTGGCCCTACAAGAGTTTTACCTTCACCTGTTTTCATTTCAGCTATTCTACCTTGATGTAACACAACGGCTCCAACAAGCTGCACCCTATATGGTCTAAGACCCAATACCCTTTTAGCCACTTCTCTAACTACAGCGTAAGCTTCAGGCAATATATCATCTAGAGTTTTACCTTGATCAAGAAGGCTTCTAAATTCATTCGTTTTAGCTGATAATTCACTATCAGTTAGTTTTTCCATTGCTGGTTCTAATACTTCAATTTGGTCTACAATCGGATAAATCCGTTTAAGCTCTCGCTCACTATGGGTACCAAATACTTTTTCAAAAACACCCATTTAGTTCACCTTCCAATTCATTGATTTCCACATCTGTTCATTGTACCATTATTACATAGGCCAATCAACAATAATGTGGCTTTATTGCTTGTATTCTAACATACTCTGTTTGCTTATCCTATTAAATATGTATTAAAATCTTGTAATATTTCGTTAATACATCTCTTCAATTTTTATCGCTTATCCGATCATCTCTTTTAGCGAATGTATCTATACTAAACTGTTTACAAAAGTATGGGTAACTAACATAGTGTAGTTGCCCATACATGTTTAAGTTAGCATTGATCTACAATAAATGATGTCAACTATTGTCAACTACAGGAACTGCAAGTTAGACTAACATAGCTAATCTTTCATTAACTTGATCAAGTAATCCTTGATATTTAGCTTGTTTATCTTTTTCTTCATTGATTACTTTTTCCGGTGCCTTAGCAACAAATCCTTGATTAGAAAGCTTCTTCACTATTCGTTCAACTTCATTTTGAAGTTTTTTCTGTTCTGCTCTAAGTCTTTGTATCTCTTTCTCAATATCTACGAGTTCGTTAAATGGTATAAATACATTTGCATCCGGAACCATAATTGAAACAAAATCATCTTCAATTCCTTCTTTATCCATTTGAACTACTACTTCACTGGCAAATGCTAATGTTCCAAGGAAAACTTTACCTTCTTCAAAAATTTGAGCAACTTTATCATTTGATGCGACAACGATAACTTTTGCCTTTTTCTTAGGATGAACATTCATCTCAACTCTAACATTTCTAACGCCGCGAATCGCTTCTTTAAGTAAAGAAATGCTCTCTTCTTCTTTAGCGAAATTCCACTCAGCTTTATACGTTGGCCATTCAGATACCATTATTGAACTATCCGTATCTAATACAGTTTGGTATATCTCTTCTGTGATAAACGGCATAAATGGATGTAATAGTTTAAGTGAATTCACAAGAACGGTTCTGAGTGTCCAAAGTGCAGCTACTCTTGATTCATCATCTTCATTATATAATCTTGGCTTAACCATTTCAATATACCAGTCACAGAATTCTTCCCAAACAAAATCAGTCAGTTTTGTAACTGCAATTCCTAAATCGTATTTATCCATAGCTTCTGTTACATCCATTACTAATTGATTCGCTTTTGATAATATCCAACGGTCTGCTTCAGTAAGCTTAGCTAAATCAATTGATTCTGGTACATCATCAAAATCATACATCATGATAAACCTAGATGCATTCCAAATCTTATTGGCAAAATTCCGGCTAGCTTCAACTCTTTCTTGGTAATAACGCATGTCGTTACCAGGTGCATTACCTGAAACCAATGTTAAACGAAGAGCATCAGCGCCATATTCATTGATAACTTCCAGAGGATCAATTCCATTGCCTAATGATTTCGACATCTTAAGTCCGTTTGAGTCACGTACAAGCCCATGCATCAGTACTGTTTTAAATGGAGATTGTCCGGTAAATTCATAACCCGAGAAAACCATACGAGCAACCCAGAAGAATATAATATCATATCCGGTAACAAGTACACTCGTTGGATAAAAATAGTTGTAATCGGCGGTTTTTTCTGGCCAGCCCAATGTTGAAAAAGGCCAAAGCGCTGAACTAAACCAAGTATCAAGTGAGTCTTCATCTTGGCGAATATTATTGCTGCCACACTTGGAACATTTAGTAATTTCATCTTTAGATACCATGATTTCACCACAGTCATCACAATAATATGCTGGTATTTGATGCCCCCACCATAATTGTCTTGAAATACACCAATCTTTAATGTTGTGTAACCAGTTTAAATAAATTTTGGAATATCTTTCCGGTTCAAATTTAAGTTCACCCGTTTCAATTGCTTTAATCGCCGGCTTAACCAGTTCATCCATCTTAACAAACCATTGCTTCTTAATGAGCGGTTCAACCACAGACTTGCATCGGTCATGTGTTCCGACATTATGCGTATGATCTTCGAATTTGATTAAATAACCGCCTTCTTCAAGATCTTCTAGCATGACTCTACGGGCTTCATAACGGTCTAACCCTGCATATTTACCACCAAGTTCATTAATCGTACCATCATCGTTCAAAATTGTTATTTGCGGCAGATCATGTCTCACGCCTATTTCAAAGTCATTAGGGTCATGAGCTGGTGTTATCTTAACTACACCCGTTCCAAAGTCTTGGTCTACATATTCATCTGCGATGATTGGTATGTGTTTATTAACAAGTGGCAACACTACCATTTTTCCAACTAAAGATGCAAACCTTTCATCTTTAGGGTTAACTGCAACGGCAACATCACCCAACATCGTTTCCGGTCTTGTGGTCGCAAGTTCAACAAAACCTTCTTCACCAACTATTGGATATCTTACGTGATAGAAGAAACCATTTTGCTCTTCATGTTCAACCTCAGCATCTGAAATAGTTGTTTTACACGTAGGACACCAGTTTATTATTTTATTTCCTTGATAAATATAACCTTTTTCATAGTATTGTTGAAACACTTCAAGGACCGCATCAGATAAGCCTTCGTCAAGGGTAAATCGCTCCCTTTCCCAATCACATGATGCACCCAGTTTTTTCAGTTGATCAACAATAATACCGCCATATTCATCTTTCCATTCCCAAGCCTTTTTCATGAAAGCTTCACGGCCGATATCAGACTTAATAAGACCTTCTTCTGCCATTTTCTTAACGATTCTAACTTCTGTAGCAATCGCTGCATGATCAGTTCCCGGTTGCCATAAGGCTTCATATCCTTGCATACGTTTCATACGGATCAATATATCTTGTAACGTGTTGTCCAGTGCATGTCCCATATGTAATTGCCCCGTAATATTTGGAGGCGGAATCACAATTGTAAATGGTTCTTTCTCTGGATTTGGTTCAGCGTGAAAATAACCTTTATCCATCCAATCTTTGTAAAGTCTGTCTTCCATTTTTTTAGGGTCATAATTCTTCTCAAGTTCCTTAGCCATAATTTCTCCTTTATCTGAATGCTATCAATAATATTCCTAATAAAACGCATGTAATACCAACAATATATAGTACTCCCATGCTTTTTTTAACCATTTCTGTAAACTCACGTTCCGTTCGAGTTGCGACTCGGTCCGGTTCTTTAAGATCATTATCACCATTTAAAAAAGTTGATTTCTTGACAACTTTTTTTGTTGAATTAATCATTGCTTTCGCAGCAACAATCACTATCAAACCTGTTCCGATTAATATAATTCCAAGTTCTGTCAATTTATCACCTCATTTTATCCATTATGATAAGTACCTTAAACATAAAAAACGACCTTTTCGCAAAGGACGAAAAGATCGTGGTACCACCTTAATTTGCAATATTACTATTGCCTTAATCCAGACTACCAGAAGCTTTCCTAATAACCCAGAAAATGTATAACGGCATTAACCGCAAATGCCTATCATATTATTCAACAAAATGTTGTAATATGGTTCTTAGCATTCGACTCAAAAGCTACTTCCATAAGTCCTTCTATTGAAATCTTTCAGCCGGTGGATTTCATTCTCTAACTAGGGTTGCTTATGTACTCCTCTTTATCTTCGCTTGTTCCTAATAAATCTATATCTCATCATAGTAGATTCTTATCAGTTTGTCAAGATATACTCTTAAGAACTTCTCTTTCATGTTCCAATCGTTTTAATTCTTTTTTGAGAACTTCTCTTTCTTCTTCATATTGTTCTCTTAAACTGTTGATTCCTTTTTGAGTTGCAAAATAATCAATATGTCTAAGTACAAACTCAGTACTCTCTATATGTAATCTTGTAAGTTGTTCATCAAGATCAATAACAATAGATTTCATCGAGTTGTTGACATTATCAAAGTTTCTTTGTTCATCTATTGCTTCACTGTAGTTATCATATCGAAGTTCTAATACTTCTGAACTGTTAACTTTATACTTCTTATATTGAAACTCTAAAAGTTGTTGATTATGAACGAATTTGATTTTTGTTTTGTTGATGAGTTTTACTGCTCTTTCTTGCATCATTTGATTCTTCTTCAACTCATATATACAATAACGTCTAAAAATATATGCCCACAAGAACAAAAACGAAATCACCATTACCGTTATCAGTGCCGGCCAGAATATATTCTCATCCTGTATCAATAACCTAATTGATAAAATCACACCCATAATCAACAGTGCAAATGCTAAAAAAATTAAAAAAGTTTTAAGGAATGTTAGAGCCCTCTTAAGATTTCTGAATTGATACAGAAGATCCTCTTTTTCACCTTCAAGAATATTCAAATCATTTCTTACACTTTGTTGATGACTTTCATGCTCCTTAAGAATTTTAATGGCATTCGGGATATCTTTGACGTATAAACCAATTGTTGGATGTTCCTTTTTCTTAGCTTCAATATTTCGCTTTTCAGTTTCATCTTTGATGACTGACATTTCAGAATATTGTTTACACAGGCCTTGAATCTTATGCGATAAGTCATTGGGTAATTCACTGATTCTTTCAACCACAACATATTCATTCATAAACTCTCTATATTTATTGGCTAGCATTTCACACTTTTTAGTGTTCATCTCCGTCATGTGGTCAACTTTAATTTGACGTTTAGGATCATTTAATAACTTTTCCACGTCAAACCCGAGTAAAAGTTCCTCTTCGTACGGTTTAAAAAAGGCTTTTATATATGATATAAATTCTACAAATCGTTTAAACCCCAGTTTCATATTATTACCTTTCACGAATCATTAACTTCTAGATACAACTTCCTATACCTCAACTGCCATAAAGATAATAATTTCTTATAGTATAAATGCTCTTTTGTAAAATCCTTTGTAAATCTAGACAAAGTTGCTAATTGTAAATAGTAAAGTTCCCGATCGCTGTCATTTAAAGATTGGACATCAATTTTATTAATACAGTAAATACCTTGTATGGTACTCTTTAAGCCGACATTGCATTTAGATTCAAGAATCATAATTATATTAGTATACTCACTTTTAAATTGATGGTCTTGTATTAAATCCATTCCTTTTTCAAACATATCCATATTAATATATACTTTAACAAGTTTTAGTACGTATTGATCTAGATTATGTTCCTTAAGAGGTCTTAGGAAACTTTCCATTGCAACAAACTGTTTTGATTTTATCATATAAGTCATATAATAATCCACTAATTTAAATCGATTATTCATATTTGTTATTTGCATATAGGAAGTCATGCTACTTTCATCATCCCCAATATATTTATAATACCATACTAAAAAGGATAAGTACTCTTCTTTCGATGGATTTTGCAACATCTCATGAACGACTCTTTCTACCTCTTCAAAAGATTTTGATTTATTAAACAAGACTTGTGTCTTTAATAGTATTAAGTAAATGACTTTTGAATGTTTCAACTCATATGCATTATTTAGAAGTTCAATACCTTCATCAACTTGCCCGATAGATAAGTAAATAAGTCCCTTATTACACAAACAATGATCATCCTCCTGAATATCCAGAACTTTATTATAGTAAACCATGCTATTGGATAATAAGTTCTTATCATAATACTCATCACCCAAATCTTTATATATCTTCCATTCGTCTACTATCATCAGTTGTTTCAGTTGCTCACTAATCTGCTCTTTATCAGGTAACCACAAACAATTAGCTAATGTTTTTATAATTACGTCAATCCCCTGTTCCTTGAAGTCATTATAATTATTTGCTATGAATTCTTTTGGATTTCTACTAATATATATAACGAGACCTTCGAGGGTATCATAATGGATATTGTTAGGTATAGAATAACTATTTATATCAACAATATAATCATCTGGCCGTTCCATTAAATATATTCCCATATGTTTACCTCCTTTAAATTATTCATTATTCAAATGGTTAATGAATAATATTTAAAGCTCATACTCTTATTCTAAGAACAAACTAATTGCCAACTCTTTATTCTTTAATCAAGTCAGCTAGTTTATATGCGATTTGGTCAAGAATGTCATGAAAGGATTCATCGATTGAATAATAATAACCACCATTCTTAGTCAACGGCGTATATGCTTGAATACTTTCTTTGTCTTTACGAGCAACAACATAACAAACAGCGCCTGATTCATCCAATGTATCCATAACATCTTCAAGCGAATGTCCATGGAAAGTTGGTATATGAGGAGGTGCATCTGTAATCAGAATAAATGCTTTGTAGTCATTTTTAGTAACTCTTTTATCTAAATATTCAACCGCTGTCTCTATTGCTTCGAGAGATGATTCCGGGATATCCCCGCCAAACGTTCTAGGTATTTTCATAACATTTTTCTGAAAACGACGAACTTCTTTTGTCCACTTGTACTTTTTAGGCTTCTCTTTTTCTCCTAAATCACCGAATCCTATAAGGCCCAGTTGATAATCGATTCCTTTGTCCATTAATATATTCGAAAACTCGACTGCTTTATCTTTAACACCGTCAATATATGAATCCATACTACCTGTAGTGTCAATAACAAACGCAATATCAATACCTTTTATATCCATCGAAGCGATTTTATCATCCCTTGGCGTATTATTTGATCTGTCGAATACACCTGCAACAATTTG
>Ga0314774_1001330_pt1 | contig 16050 bp, 11 predicted proteins | sample MetaGCBIA2018_FD_204515 | JGI IMG/M metagenome (GOLD analysis project Ga0314774, IMG submission 204515) | Cryopeg brine microbial communities from Beaufort Sea near Barrow, Alaska, United States - CBIA 2018 | ecosystem: Environmental > Aquatic > Marine > Coastal | place: USA: Alaska | collected... | reverse complement strand
TTAATTCACAAGCAATTAAATGGTAATTCCAACATGAAAAATGCACCATTGCAGATGGTGCAAATGTTTGCATATTTATGGGACATTTTCAATAGTCGTTGACAAATAATCTTGCATAATTATTATTTAAACTTTGTATTCCTGTCACTATTACTATAAATCTACAATTTCTGGTTGTAAACACGTCATATTAGCACAATGATATTTCGTCGGCTTATCTTCTAGACATAACTCAGGATTCACCATGACTTTCTTCACTAAATAATCATTTCCTTGATTATTAAGCCAAAGAACGGCTTCATCCATATAACTTTGATCTGGCAGATATAATTTAAGTTCTTTTGTTCCTTTCGTCAATCCAACGACAACTCGCATGAAGTAAGCGGCAAATTGTTTATAACGATTCAAATGATAACTAAAACTATCCAATATACTATCTAAAAAGGATTTATAACTTATATCCTCCGTTAACAGATAACATTTCAGTAAATTCATTGCCATGAGTGAATTGCCCGATGGCGTTGCACCGTCATATATTTCCTTAGGATTATAGATAAGCCCCGTATTCTCTTTGCTCCCGACAAAAAATCCGCCATGTTCTTCGTCGTAGAAAAGCTCAATGGTTTTCCCCATTAAATGAAGGGCATCCTCTAGATATTCCGGCTTCTGCGTCACTTCATACAGACTTAGGACACCGCGAATAACCGCACTATAATCATCAATCATACCTTCCGTAGTTCCTTGATTGTTTCTTACGCTTGCAAGCAGAATGTAGTCATCATTCAACATATATGTTTTTATATACTGATATGCGTTTATTGCTAATTCGAGAATATGTTTCTCTTTGCTTACCTTCTTATATACCTCAACAAGCCCGTGTATCATAAATCCGTTACTCATTGATAATATCTTGTCATCAAGAGCGGGTTTAATGCGTTTTTCCCTGTAATCAAAGAGCATAGAACGTAATGTTACATTTTGGGGATCTAACATAGCATTTAAGTCTTTGTTGATTAGGTTGAGCACATTAAAGCCTTCAAAATTGCCCTGTTTGCTTACATTATACAGCTTCATGAAACCTTTGGCCTCTTCACCCAGAACATTTTCAATCTCGTTGACGGTAAACCGATAAAACTTCCCTTCAACGCCCTCTGAATCAGCATCATAAGCTGAGTAAAACCCTCCATCAACATGCCCTAAATCTCTTTCAACAAACCGAACTGTCTCATCAATAATCTGTTTAAACACTGCATTTTCTGTAATAGCGTAGGCTTTAGCATATGCATCCAATAAGAGTCCGTTGTCATATAACATTTTTTCAAAATGAGGTATGAGCCATTTATTATCGACAGAATACCTTGAAAATCCACCACCAAGGTGATCATAGATCCCCCCCTTTGCCATATGTTCTAAAGTTTTAATTCCTTGTTTAACATTTTCTTTATGATCCGATTCTAAGCTGAGCAGTATTTGATGCGGCGAAGGAAACTTGGGTGCTTTTGAAAACCCACCGTAATCCGGATCAAAGGATTTGCTCAATTCAGTATATGTGTCTTCAATAAGTGTATCACTAAGTGTTGCCTCTTTATGATTCTCAGCTCTTTTCAAACTAGTAATAATCTCAAAAGACTGGTTCATAATCTTATTAGGTTGCTCTTTATATACCGTCATTAAATAATCGCAAACGTCGATAAGGCCAGTGCGATTCATTATAGTCTTTCTTGGAAAATAAGTACCGGCATATACCGGTAGTCTATCTGGTGTAAGCCATAGATTTAACGGCCAGCCACCTCTCCCTGTTATCATCTGACAAGCTTTCATATATATTGCATCGATATCTTTACGTTCTTCTCGATCCACTTTGATTGCTATGAAATTCTCGTTTAAGATTTTGGCTACTTGTTCGTCTTCGAATGATTCCTGTTCCATTACATGACACCAGTGACAAGCATGATAACCGATTGACAAGAAGATAAGTTTATTCTCCTCTTTGGCACGTTCAAAGGCTTCGTCACCCCATGGATACCAGTTCACTGGGTTATGGGCATGTGCTTGTAGGTATGGTGATGTCTCATTGATTAAGTGATTTGGTTTTCTGTTTATATCTTCCATAGGATATCTCCTTTTCTAATAATCGTTATTACCTCAATTATACAATAAACGAGAAAGATTTCAAGTTAATTGATAATCTTTCTCGTTTATTGGTTTTTCTCACTTATGTATTACATGTTTATTAGTATAATTATGTAGAATACTACGGCTATAGCGTTTTAATCCAACGGCTATATGATGATTATCGGAGGGAATAGGCTAAACGGAACACTAACTATATAATCATAAAACATCTAAGCTTTCTTTAAAAGCATTTTTGATATCTGTAATTGTTATCTCAAAGTCATGTGCTGCAAGCTTTCTTTTATTTAAGAAAAAGTCTTGGCTATATGTTTCTAATTGTTCTGTTGTTATTTGTTCTCTTCCTACAACGGATTGTATAAACTCTCTAAGTTCAGAACTTGAATCTAATCCTAAGATATCCAAAACTTTTTGAGCTTTCTTATTTAATCTTTTATTTTTTTGCAAATCAAGTTCTAGCATACTTGCTAAAAACAATGCCGTTGCTTTACCATGATATGTATTTTGGTGATAGGTAAGATAATACCCCATTCCATGGGGAATACCGGTACCGGCATGACTTATGACCATACCTGCTATTGTAGATGCATGAATTAACCTAACATGCATTTCTTTAGTAAAATTGCCTTTCTTTAAATCCTCCATTGCTTTTGCAAAGAAGTTAAGCCCTGCAACTGCTAATTGATCGCTATATATATTACTGTTTTTGACAAGATAGCCTTCAACCAAATGACAAAGAGCATCAACTCCTGTCGACTTTATAACATTTATTGGCATTGACATATAATATTTCACATCAATGAAAGCTATCTCAGGAAAAATCTTAGGCTTACAATTAATCTTAGATTGAGTTTGATGATCTGTAATAATAGAATAAGGTGTGGTTTCACTTCCTGTTCCACTTGTTGTAGGTACTACAAGAATAGGAATACTTGTTAGTGTGTCATCAACTAATAAATCCCTGGACTTTGACTCCACGTTCTTAAGCAAAACGCCAATCATTTTGGAAGCGTCAAGGGGTGATCCACCTCCGATACCTAGCACAAAATCAATTTGTTTATCTTTATATCGGTCCTGAGCTAACTGAATAATTTCAAAGGTAGGATTTTCCATAACCTCATCAAACACAAAACTCTCAATATTTAGTTCTTCAAAAGCACATAGTACATCACTTAGTACCCCACTTTTTTTTGCAGAAGAACGACCTGTTACAATCAAACATCTTTTTCCGTATTTTGAAAATAATTCTTTGTTTTTAATAATGACGTTGTCCTCAAACATTACCTTTACAGGCATATAAAACCAGTCCATATTTTCTCTTATAATCTAATTATCCAATATATCGGGTGATCAGATTATATTTTCCTTTCCTTTTTTTGTGTTCGGGAAGATTACCCATTATAATTATATTGTACTGTGGATTTATCCATATATACGTAGAAAACCAAGTAGATGCTATCGACTATACGTCTATTGATTGCTTTCAAATGGCCTTGGAATATAATCCCTGTACAATTGGATTTTACCATATGTATTCGTTAAAGTCATTAACTCGCTTAAAGGGCTAGCGCCAACTTTTCCGAAAAACCTTGCCCCCCCCCTATTTAGTCTGAATAATTGGTCGCTATAATGAAACTTGCAAAAGCTCTATTCCGCAATCTTCGATGGATTACAACAGTTTATGATTGGCTATATTCTTTTAAATATTAAGAATGAAAATGAAATAAGGAAAATATTGAAAGTTACCTGATAGTATTAATCAAAGACAGTTTAAAAAGTTCCTGAAGAAGTATCATCTACACTATTGATTCACAAAAAGTTCATATAAAAGTCATGAATTTTGATATTTTATGTAGTAAACTATAGATACGTACGAATTAGGTCTAATTAAAGTGTTAAGTGACTGGATTGAAATGGGGAATATAATATGGAAAAGGGCCATATGAGAAAACTACAATCAAGATTTTTAGTAATTTCATTTATTTATCTGATTGGAAATTACTTTTATATTGTTATATGTAAATTGAATGATATTAATAGCGATATTGGGAGTGTTTGCTATTCTTTAGTAGGGCTTGTATTTTCTCTATTCATTATAATGTATAATCTAAAAGATTTTCCAAAAAAAGAAAAACAATTATGGATATTGTTATCAATATCCCTTTTGATGTACATAATCGGTGATATATTTTTACTGATTTTGTATATAATAGATGACCATAAGGTACTGGAAGAGTATGCAAACTTTTTTTTCCTGCTATATGGAACTATAATATCCTTCTCTTTTATATTCATTGCTTATCATTTTATTGACAAAAAACAAAATTATACTTTGATAATTGATTCAGGAATTATAGGGATATCGCTTATGTCAGTATTATGGGGATTCTATATATACCCCCTATTAATTGAAAAAAACATATCCTTTCTTTATAGTTTGTTTAGTGCTTGGTATCCCATTACTGATATTCTGTTATTAATTGGACTTTTTATGATGATACAGATAGAAGAACGATTATCTTTTTCCTTTAGGTGGATGGGGATTGGAATTATTATTACAATAATAGCAGACTTATTAAATATCTGGATATTGTCTAAAGATTTGTTGGCATCCGCATTTTACATTGAGCCAATCTGGGTTTTTTCATTTATACTTTTTGCATATGTTTCTATTAATAAAGCGTATAAAAAAAATAAACTCTTTATTGAAATAGAGGCCAATATTCTGAGAATAAGTAGCTACATCTATGCTTTTTTGCCGTATATCTCACTTGGAGCATTAATTATTATTATAACTTGGGGTCATCCACATCAAAAAGTACTTACAGTTAGTGCAGCATTATGTAATATACTCTTCATTATTAATCAGAGTCATTTGGTTTTTGAAAATAAAAAGATACTAAAACAATTAGAAAAAAATAATTCGAATGTACTTAATCAAATAAAAACATTAGAAACTGAGAGTGTTAGAGTTGAAAAGAATTATTCTAGAACAAGAGAGAATCTTATACTGGATTATCTTACAGATACTTATAATAGAAAGTACTTAGATATAATTGAAGAGGAACTGAAACAAGAACACGATGGGAAACTTGGCGAATTATTCTTAGCGATCATTGACATTGATAAATTCAAAAATGTTAATGATCAATATGGACATAGTATAGGTGATGTTGTGTTAAAGCAACTTGCAATAAACATGAAAGATTTGATTCATGATAACGGAAAAGTCATTCGGCTTGGTGGAGATGAATTTGTTATCTTTATGCCTAATGTGAATAGTGGTAAGGCCTTATTGATTATCGAAAAACTGAGAAGTCAAATTGAAGAAATAGAAATAATAGAAAAGGATATATTAATTCATATAACAATTAGCATCGGAACCAGTTATTCAAGTGATGGTGATATTAAATTAAAAACACTAATTGCTAACGCAGATAAAGCCTTATATTATGCGAAATATAGTGGCAGAAATAGATATGAGGTATATTCTGATGACAAAGACACAACTATCAAAAGTACATAAGCATAATATGGAATCAACTAATAACTATATTTATTTGATGTGTATAATCTTAATTGCCAGTTATTATGTTGGACTCCTTATATTCAACCATTATGATACAATTAAAATATATATAACTGATATTGGTGCTTTGGTTATTGATGTTTTTATCATTATATTGATTTCTAATACGATAGTAAGAAATAAAAGTAAAATGAAAGTCTTCTGGTTGATAACACTAGTATCGATGATTTCTTATACGATAGGAGACGGATTGTGGTTAGTTGAAGAGCTAATATTTAAGTATGAGTTACCTTTTCCAAGTGTCAACGATGGATTTTATTTATTCCAGCGACTATGTGCCTTTATATCAATGTTCTATCTCCATCGAATTTCAGTAAAAAGAAATAGCACTATTCGGACATATTTACAGTTTAGTATTATTTTGGTTTTGGCATTTATACTATTTTCGAGTATGACTACATATGAAGGCATCATAGATGAAAGCGGCAACCTTTTAGCTTGGATTATCTCAATTGCGTACCCAGTCTTTGATTTCATTTTAGTTTTTAGTGCTCTTACATTATTTGTAATTAAGGATAAAAGTAATATGTTTATTATTCACATCGGGTTGGGATATTTGCTGATGTCCTTTACTGATCTTGTATATATGATATTAGTTAATCATAATGCTTATACTACAGGTAGCTTCATTGATCCGTTATGGAGTATTTCATTTCTATTAATTGCAACTGCAGATTATACTAGAAAAGGTGAATATTTACAAAATTTTCATCAAAAATTATTAAATGCTCTTAATTATGACGCGTACAAAAGAGCTTATCTTTTAATTATACCTACTATCATTCTGCTGGTGTTATTTAATGCATATATTATTGATGATTATAATATTATGATTCTAGTTGGATATTCATTAACTTCTTTTCTATTAATTGTTAGACATGATTTGGCAAATCGACAGAGTAATGAATTAAAACATGAATTACAAAGTAGGATACAATTATTAGAGAATAACAAGATTAACTTAAATGAAAACGTTAGTGAGCTTAAATATAAATTTGAAAAGACTCTTGAAAAAGTGGATAGGGATCATTTAACTGGAGTATATAATCGAAGATATATTGATCAACAAAAAAGCACAATCAATGATGATTATGGAGATAACAATGAATATTCTGTTTTGATAATGGATATAGATAATTTCAAAGGAATAAATGATACTTATGGGCATCAAATTGGAGATGATATTTTAGTAGAAATTGCTAGTATAATGAAATTAAATGCACGTGAGAGTGAGATGTTAGGTCGCTATGGCGGTGACGAATTTATAATGTTTTTACCTGGTGTAAATAGTGAAGAAGCATTTATTGTTGCTGATCGTATTAGGAATGAAATAATGTGTCAGATTATTAGGATTGAAGAAAAGAAAATACAGTGCACTATTAGTGTAGGAATTGCTAATACAACTGAAAAAGAATTTAATTCAATTGATGATATCATTCGTCGAGCGGATAATCGATTATATTTAGCCAAAAAAAGAGGACGAAATAATGTTGTTAAAGACGACAATTAAATTCTTTTGGCTTATTACAATCAGCAAGAACTACTGTGAGTACATGCAAAGCATTTTAATAAAACATCTTTTTCCATCGGTCGCAGCGCTTAGCATCTCGCTCCTCATAAGCTTGAATAGCTGTTGGAAGATCCATTTCAAATGTCTCCTCCCTATTTTCACCGATTGCAATCTGTCTCATGCTATACCATGCAGTTATTCCTCCAGGAATCGTTTTGTTAAACTTTGGAAATTCAATATTTCCATCTTTTCCATTTAGCCAGTCATTCGGGAGTTGAGGATCTAGAATCATTCCGCGGCCTAGACCTATCATGTCAACTACGCCACTGGCAATAATATCCATTGCTAACTCACGGCTTTTGAATCCACCTGATAGCATCAGCGGTATATTTGTAATCTTCCTGGCACGTTCTGCAAACTCTAGAAAATAAGGGCCTTGACTTGAGCCGTCTGAACATGCTTTCGCACCTGGGAAGTAGGTTCCTCCACTGATGTCTATTAAATCAAGTGATGTTTCATTGAGTAAACGTACCATTTCTAATGCATTCTCCTGCATCAGGCCACCTTCTAGCATATCTGAAGAGTTTACTCTGATCCCTATCGGAAACGATGGGCCAACGGCATTTCTCACTTCTTTAATTATCTCTAGTATAATCCGGCTTCGACCTTCAATTGAACCGCCATAACCATCTGTTCTTCGATTAAACAGAGGCGAAAGGAACTGACTCAATAGAAACCCATGTCCTGCGTGGATTAGAACACCGCTGAAACCCACTTTTTTTGCATGCATAGCAGCTTTTGCATACATAGAAGGCAATGCTTGAATCTCATCAATTGACATACCTGCACATTTAAGCTCCTCTAAATTAAGTGGTGACGGTCCCTTGGGATTACTGATCGGTATGTACGAAAACGCTCCGGCACGACCTAGTTGGGCCCATAAGTGTGCGCCTTCTATCACTGCACGGTCTGTCAATTCCTCAAGCAATTTATTATTGCTATTTGGCCCAAGTACCAGATTACCTGTTTTCTCTGGAAAATGAAAATCCACCTGGACTTCACCTATGATGGACAGAGCTGCTCCTCCTTCTGCTAATCTTTCATAAAGTCGAATCTGAGCTTCAGTAGGATTGCCTTCACCATCGCCAAGCGAATCTGACATGGGTGCTTTTGTAAGTCTATTTTTAAGAATTGCTCCGCAAGGAAGTTTCAATTCATTCTGAATATGTTGAGTGGTGCCTGAATTAATAGTCATTATATTATTATCCTCCTTGATTGAATCACTGAATTCCAACAGTCCTCAATCATGTGTTTTTAATGTTAATGTTGTCAATATAACACATATTGAATTCTGAAGTCTTATATTTCTGCGAGTATAACATAATAATTAATTGTTGTAAAAAAAGCCAAGGTATACAACTCATGAAAATTACTGCGGTCATCATTTGTGGCTACACCTATCGAATTGACACCAATGGCATGCGGATTATTAGCTTCAAATTCAGGAATACCCAATACTTAAAAAGATAAGTTTATTCTCGGATTTCGCTGTCATCAATCAAATTAATATGTTTACCGTCTGGTATTTGAGTATATAAAAGAGAACTATTATGGAAACCCCATAATAGTTCTCTTTTCTGTTACAAACACTCATCACATATCTGTCAATAAGTATTAACTAGCCTTTTATACCACCTAATATTGAAATTGATGCGCTGACTCCAATCCGATCTGCTCCGCTTTTAATCATCAGTAGAGCATCTTCTGTTTTTCTAATTCCACCTGATGCTTTCACCTTTAATTTCGGATGTACAATACTACTCATCAATTCAATATCTTCTTGTGTTGCACCGCTTTTATTAAATCCGGTAGATGTTTTTACAAAATCTGCTCCAGCATCCATACATATATGTGAGATTTTTGCTTTTTCTTCATCTGTCAACAAACAAGTTTCTATTATCACTTTAACTAATGCTTTGTTTTTAGCTACATTTACTACTTCTTTGATATCGTTAAGAACATAATCATAGTTTTTTTCTTTTAACGCTCCTACATTTATAACCATATCTATCTCTGTTGCGCCTTCTTTTATTGCCTGTTCAGCTTCATATACCTTAACTTTTGTTGTATTTGCACCTAATGGAAAACCTATAACTGTACAAATATCAACATGACTTTCTTTTAGGTATTTAGCAGCAAGTTCAACGTGACAAGGATTAATGCAAACTGAAGCAAACTTATTTTCTTTAGCCTCTTTACATAATATTTCTATTTGTTCAGTTGTTGCTTCTGACTTAAGAATAGTGTGGTCTATTAGAGCTGCAACTTGTATTCGTGTTAATTTTTCATTCATTTTAAAATCTCCTCATAATCTATTTATTATTTAATTACTAATGTACCTCAGCAAATACAACGTTTTCATCTAAATATTCATCAGCATTCGTTTCATCAATTATGCCGGTCCCAGCATCGATAAAGCTTTCTACGGTTTCTCCTTTGGCTACTTTTATTGCAGTTTCAATTGTCACAGTACCCAAATAACCAGGGTCATTAATCGTCGTTGCATTATATCTTCCTGTTGTAATACCTTCAACTGCTTCCATTAATCCATCAACACCTGTAATAATTATATCTTTCATGTCGTTTTGTTCCATAACTTGAAGTCCGCCTAATGCCATATCATCATTATGACCATAAATCGCAATAATATCAGGGTTTGCTTGCAATATATCTTGAGTTGCTTTTATTGCATTTGATCGAACATAATCACAATAAGGTGATTGAACAACAGTAATACCAGGTTCTAAATCAACTACTGAATGGAAACCATCACGACGCGCTTCCATTACATTTCCACCTGCATCTCCTTGAAGTTCTAAAATTTTACCAGTTGCTTTTCCTTTTCCGCCTAGTAATTCAACCATTTTGGCACCGACAACTGCACCCATTGCTTCATTATCTCTACCAACCAATGTGACTACACTTGGGTCATTAACAGGTCTATCAACTGTAACAACAGGAATTCCTGCTTTAGCCAATGCTTCTAGTGAAGGTTTTACTCCATCTGCATCAACTGGATTTAATATAAGAACATCAATTCCTTTAGATATCATATCGGAGATATCATTATTTTGCTTTTGTATATCATTTTGAGCATCTAAATAGAAGAATTCGATGCCTGCATCCTCTGCCGCCTTCTCTGCCGCTTCTACTAGTGCTACATAAAAAGGAGAGTCCATAATACACTGCGAAAACCCAATAACAATCTTATCCTCACCTGCATCTGCAGTTGTTTCTGATTCAGGCGCTTCTGGTTCTTTTACCTCAGTTGAGCAACCTACAAATGTGAAACCCATAATCATAACCATTAATATTGATAATAAACTTTTTCTGAACATAATAAAATCCTCCTTTTGAATGTTTGATTTGTATGAGTTATCCCTATACAATATATATTTGTAAAATCAGAGAATATCTCTAATTCTCAAACCGTTGTTGTGTCTCTTTCAATAACCACTTTATTTAGTAATAATGCAAATATAATGATTAAGCCTTTAAATATCTGTTGGTAATATGATGGTAAGCCAATCAAGTTAAATAAATTCGTGATTATCGCCATCAGAAAAACACCACCAAAAGTACCAATAACCCCACCTTTTCCTCCAGCTAAGCTAGTACCACCAAGTACAACAGCTGCAATTGCATCTAATTCTATACCCTTTGCCGCCGTAGGTTGTCCAACAGATAACCAAGATGCCATTATTACACCAGCGAAAGCTGAAAGTGTACCACTTATTAAATAGACTATTGTTAAATTCTTGTTTATCTTAATACCCGAGAGCATTGCTGCTTCTTTGTTTCCACCTATTGCAAATAAACTACGTCCAAATTGTGTGTATTTCAACATAATTGCAAAACCTATTGATATTAAAATCCATACTATACCGCTAATAGGTACTTGTCCTATGAATCCCGCACCTAGTAACCTAAATGAACCTAACAATCCGAAAACTGGTTTACCACCTGTTGTCAATAAGGCTAGACCTCTAGCGATTTCCATCATTGCTAATGTAGCAATAAATGCAGGAAGCTTAAATCGACCAATTACAAGACCAGCCAAACTCCCTATTAAAGCACCCAATATCATTGAAATTATAATGGCAAAAAAGATTGGCACACCATTAGTTATTAATATTGAACAGCTCATACCTGATAAGGCTGCAATAGATCCAACAGATAAATCAATTCCACCTATTAAGATGACACACGTCATACCAACTGCAATAATTCCTGTAATTGAAGATTGTTGTAAAAGATTCAAGAAATTCTTAACTGTGAAAAAATTTGGTGAAAGCATTGATGCAATTATAATGAACAGCAGTAATAATATCATCAAATTATACTTTTTCAGAAAATCTTTAACTTTTAAAAATGCATCAAATTCCTTCTGTGATTTTACTTCCTCTTTCATGATTTACCTCCCAGTTACTGATGCTTGTAATATTAATTGTTTATTAAAATTATTTTTAGAAAACCTTTTAACAATTTCACCTTCATACATAACAGCAATGTTATCACAAATTTTTAGCAATTCTTCAATTTCAGATGAAACCACCATAATACTTTTACCATTTTTAGCAAGCTCTTTAATTATTTTATATATTTCTTCTTTTGCCATTACATCTATTCCTTGAGTAGGTTCATCAATTAATAGGATTTCGCAATTTTGCATTAACCACTTAGCAATAACAATCTTTTGTTGATTTCCACCACTCAAATTTTGAGTTATGGTTTTCACTGATGGCATTTTTATATTTAAGCTTTTTTTATATACTTCGCAATTCTCGTATATACTTTTATAATTAATAACACCATTTTTCTTGTGTTTACTTAATGCTACCATACTCATATTTTCCCAAGCAGGTAGCTGCAGCACAAGCCCTTGTGTTTTTCTGTTTTCAGGGATAAGTCCAATGCCCGTTCGAATAGCTGCAACCGATGAATTAACTTTCTTCTTAATTCCATCGTAGAGTATTTCACCCTGATTATATGCATCAATACCATAAATTGTTTTTAAAACTTCAGTTCTACCGGATCCAACCAAACCATAAAGTCCAAATATTTCACCTTTATGCAATTCAAGCTCAATATTATTTAATACTGAATTGGTTACTCCTTTTAATTCAAGAACTTTCTCATCGGATACGAAATGTACATCATCTACATGTTTTTCACCAGTACTTGTTATACCAGTCATTTGTTCAACCAATTTATCACTATTTAAGATTTTTGTTTCAAAACATCCTACCAAAACCCCATCACGTAGAATAGAAACGTTATCGCCGACAATGAATAGTTCTTCTAATCGATGCGAAATGTAAATAATTGTTAATCCTTTATTCTTTAAGTCTTTTATTACACGTATCAACGTTTCAAACTCAACAGTTGATAATGTTGCTGAAGGTTCATCCATAACAATAAGTTTTGAGTCGCATGCCAAAGCTTTCATTAATTCTACAAGTTGCTTTTGACCTGTACTTAAACTTGATACCTTGTCTCGTACATTGAGTTGTATCTTTAAATAATCCACTAGTTCTTCTGCTACAGAATAGACTTTTTTCCAATCAATTGTTCCCCATTTAGTTTTTGGATTATTATTTATAAATATATTTTCAGCTACAGATAAATCATCCACTAATGATAACTCTTGATAAATAACTGATATACCTAAATTTCGTCTACCCAGAGTGTCTGAAGTACTCAATTTGTTATTATCAAAAAATATATCCCCTTCATCTTCAGTATGAACACCTGACAAAACTTTCATCAACGTTGATTTCCCTGCACCATTTGCACCAATTAAGCAATGCACTTCTCCCCTGATAACATTAAAATCAACTTTATCAAGTGCCACAACACCAGAAAACCTTTTCGAGATATTCTTCATTTTTAAGATATATAAGTCTTCCACAAACATCCTTCCTTTCACTCAAATTATAATTCCTTACACCTAAATTATAATTCCTTTAATTTTTGATAAATTTCCAAATATTTAGTATAAGATTCTAAATAAATATCATTGTTTTCAGTATTTGGTATATACTCAAAATCAGTCTTAACCATGTGTTCGACTGCGGTTCCGTAATTATCATAAAACGAAGCCCCTACAGCAGCAATCACACAACATCCTAGAACCCCTGCCTGCGAATCTTTATTGACAGTTATCGTTTTACCCGTAATATCAGCAAGAACTTGCATCCAAAAAGTGTCTAACGTAACACCTCCTGAAGCTGTCACTTTATTAATTTCACATCCTTGTTTCTCAAAATTTTCTATTATGTTTCTTGTCCCATAGGAAACCGACTCAATAATAGCTCGATATATATGACCTCTTGTATGCTTTAAATTCAGTCCATATATTACACCTTTTGCATTTGGATCTTTATAAGGCGTACGATTTCCTTGAAAAAAATCAAGTACTACTAGTCCTTCTGCTCCTGGCTCAATCAAGCTTGCTTCATTTGCCATTACCTTGTACGGGTTTTCCTCTTCTATTCCGAATGTGCGCATAAACCACTTAACAAGTGATCCAGCTGATATTTGTCCACCCTCAAGTAGCCAATAATCTTTTATTAGTGGATTTAAATATGGACCCCATATTCCACTAACTATAGCTCTTTCTTTTGATAAGCATAAGTGTACAAAACTAGTTCCCATCGTCAATGCTAAATTACCCGGTTCTATAACCCCCAAACCATATGTCGCTATATGCGCATCTATTCCTCCTTGGACCAATAATAGATTATTATCGAGTCCAAATTCTTTTGCAAATTCATTCGTTACCTTGCCTATTACATCACCAACTCGAACTACTTCAGTAATAATTTTATTTTCATATTCCGGTATTCCAATTGACTCAAAAAAACTCTTGTCAAATCCTAAACCATCAACATAGTTTCCTTTACATGTTGCATTACATAATGATGATTTAAATTCACCGCTTATGTAATAATTTATCCAGTCCAATTGCTCAATGATCTTAAAACAGGTTTCATATTTGTCTTTTTGATTGTTTTTATACCACAGTACCTTAGGAATCAGCCATTCAGCCGCTACCTCATTACCACAATATTCTAAAATCGGATGACTACTTTTATTGATATATTCCGTTTCATTAATTGCACGATTATCCATCCACATAATTGCATTTCCAAGTGCCTTACCGTATTTGTCTACAGGAAGTACGGTAGATGAAGTTGCACATACACTACAAGCTTGAATACTCAATTTTACTTTTTTATCCAAATTATCCAAGCATACATGTAATGCTATCTTAAGCTGACTCAACCATTCATTGGGAATCTGTTCTGCCCAGCCAATTGAGGGATAAAAAGTCTCATAGCTTTTTTCACAACTGGCTACGATAAGACCATTTTCATCAATTACACCTACACGTAAACCTTGAGTTCCTAAATCGATACCTATAAAATGTGCATTCATGACATCACTCTCCCGGATAAAACATAATTTTATTAAAGAAAAATCCACCTTTTCTTATTGATTCAAAAATTTCTGGTGCGCTATCAAGAGGTAAACGATGACTTATTATGTTTTTCGCTGACATGCCTTTATCTGAAAACAATTCAAGTGATTTTGTCCAGTCGCTACCTGGGAAAGGGCTTGTAAAGGAATTCCATGAGCCTAACACATTTAATTGTCTTCTCATAATGTTATCAACTTCTTTTTCACTAAGCAATAACTCTTGATGTGATATACCAAGCAATACAACCCTTCCCAATTTAGCTGCACTTAATACCGCATCCTTTTGTGCTTTTGGCGCTCCTGTTGTATCTAAGACTACATCAGCTCCACGGCCTTTGGTATATTCCATTACTTTCATAACCGGATCATCACTAAGTGAATTTATACATACATCAGCTCCAATAGACTTGGCAATTTGTATTTTCTCATCCCATACATCAATTGCAATAACCATCTTTGCACCCATTAATTTAGCTACTTGTACTGCGAATAGACCTATAGGACCAACACCGTAAACGCAGACCACGTCACCAACTTCGAATTTTCCTCTTTCAAGTCCGTGTATTGCGTTGGCACAAGGATCAGTAGTCGCGGCGTCTTCGAAAGATACATTGTCAGGTACTAACAATAAATTTTCATACTTCACTGCTATGTATTCAGCCATTGCACCATCTTTTCTAGAACCATAATAATTATAATCATCACAAAGAGAATATTCACCTTTAAGGCACCATTCACATTTGTAACACGGAATTAGCGGTGCTACTGTAATCCGATCACCTACTTTAAAGCCATTAACACTATCTGTTGTTTCTTCTATCACTCCTGAAAATTCATGGCCAATGGTAAGTGGTGACACATGCGCCCCATAATGATTAACCCTCGGAATATCAGATCCACAAATTCCAACCGCCATAACTTTCACAAGAACTTCACCTGGTTGTAGGCTTGGAATTTCAACTGTTTCAACTCTTAGATCACCTGGTTTGTAAAGTCTAACTGCTTTCATATTTTTCTCCTTTTTTGAATTTAATTTCAGCCATTGAATTATATTTCACGCAACTTTAAAAAAAATTCTCTTCCTGTTTTTTTCTTCTATCAACATATGTTACTATATTACGCTATGTTGATAGGTGTTGATATATGTTTATATGTTTATATGTTGATATGTTTATGCTTATATATTTTCATATTGTTTCTTCAAAACTGATTTCGCAGTGATTTCATCAATATATAATCGATCAACATATTTACCATTTAGCGCTCCAATAATCGC
>Ga0314774_1001327_pt1 | contig 16079 bp, 15 predicted proteins | sample MetaGCBIA2018_FD_204515 | JGI IMG/M metagenome (GOLD analysis project Ga0314774, IMG submission 204515) | Cryopeg brine microbial communities from Beaufort Sea near Barrow, Alaska, United States - CBIA 2018 | ecosystem: Environmental > Aquatic > Marine > Coastal | place: USA: Alaska | collected... | reverse complement strand
TGCGCTCGATCCCGCCACCGCCGTCATCATGCTCGCTGGCATCTACTACGGGTCAATGTACGGCGGCACCATCACCTCTGTGCTGCTGCGCATGCCGGGCGAGGCTGCGTCGGTCGTCACGACGTTCGACGGCTACCAGATGGCCAAGCAGGGTCGAGCTGGCCCTGCGTTAGGCATTGCGGCGATCGGGTCGTTCATTGGCGGCATTGTCTCGGTGATCGGTCTGGCGATCTTCGCCCCGATACTTGCTGACGCCGCGCTCGCTTTCGGCCCAGTGGCGATGGTAGCGCTGATGGTTCTCGGCCTGTTGCTGGTGACCTCGCTGGGTATGGGCTCGACATGGAAAGCGCTCACGATGGCGGCAGTCGGGCTTCTACTTGCGACGGTCGGTCAGGATCAGATCAGTGGCGTGCCGCGCTTCAACTTCGGCTCGGCATCGCTGCTTGACGGTTTCGACTTCGTTGCCATCGCGATGGGTCTGTTCGGGGTCGGTGAGATTCTGCACAATCTCGAGCAGGGCGGTCACCTGAACAAGATCGTCAAGAAAGTCACGAAGATCATGCCGACGCGCGACGATGCGAAGCGGTCGGCAATGCCGATCGTGCGTGGTTCCCTGCTGGGATTCTTCATCGGAATCCTGCCCGGCGGTGGTGGCGTGCTCTCCTCGCTCGCCTCCTATGCGCTCGAGAAGCGCGTCGCGAAGCACCCTGAGCGCTTCGGCAAGGGAGCCATCGAGGGGGTTGCCGGTCCGGAGACGGCCAATAACGCCTCCTCCACCTCGGCCTTCGTGCCGCTGCTGGTGCTCGGAATACCGTCGAATGTGGTGCTCGCGCTCATCTTCGGCGCGCTGCTCATCCAGGGCATCACGCCCGGCCCGAGCCTCATCCCGAACCACCCTGAGATCTTCTGGGGCGTCGTTGCGTCGATGGTGATCGGCAACACGATGCTGCTCATCCTTAACATGCCGATGGTGGGCGTGTTCGTGCAACTGCTGCGGGTGCCGATGGGCATCCTCGTCACCTTCGCGATGGCGATCGTGCTGATCGGCACCTTCTCGATCGCGAACGATCCCTTCGACATCTGGCTGGTGCTGGGCTTCGGCATCCTCGGGTGGATCATGAAGCGCACGGGCTTCGACCCCGGCCCCTTGGTGCTAGCGTTCGTCCTCGGCCCAATCCTTGAGGCCTCGGTGCGGCAGTCGCTTCTCATCTCCGGCGGAGACTTCACCGTCTTCGTCAGTGACCCTATCGCCATCACGATTTACTCGCTGCTCGCCGTCGGTATCGCCTTCGCCACGATCCGCAGAGTTACGAAGGGCCGCCCGTCAGTCCTTGAGCAGGCCCGCAACATCCCACCGGCCACAGGGCTGATCGAGCTCATCCGCAGCAGGCGCGACGCGAAGACGAGGACAGCGACTATGACGGACGTGACGGCCGACGCGGCCACATCCACCGAGGCGGGCGAGGATGAGCACGCGGAGAGCACGCCCAAGCAGTGAGACCAGACGGTCGGGAGCGCAGGCTAGTCGCAGCGCTCTTCGTCTCCGGGTTCGCGACCTTCTCGCAGCTGTTCAACGCGCAGGCGATCCTGCCGAGCCTCGCTCGCGACCTCGGGATCACCAGCGCGACCGCGGCGCTCGCGGTCTCGGCGACGACCATCGGCATCGCCGTGTCAGTGTTGGCGTGGGCCTGGCTGTCGGATCGCATCGGCCGTACCGTGGTCATGCGCATCAGTCTGATCGCCACCACCGTTTCGGCGCTTGCCGCGCCCCTGGCGCCAACTTTCGAGCTGCTGATCGCTATGCGGGGTCTCACCGGGATCGCGCTCGGCGGCATCCAGGCTGTCGCCATGGCGCTGCTGGTCGAGGTATTGCCGCGGCACCGCGTGCCGGCTGCTGCTGCCGTCTACATCACCGGCAACACCGTCGGTGGAGTAACCGGCCGCCTGATCGCCGGCCCGGTGAGCGAACTGCTGCACTGGCGGATCGGTCTGCTCGTGGTCGCAGCGATCGGAGTCATCGCGTGCGTACTCTTCTTCGCGCTCCTGCCACGAGGCCTCGAGGAACGCGTCCGCCACCCCGCATCGTTCCGCTCGGCGCTGGGGCACGTCGGGTATCACCTCTCGCACTGGACGACCGCCTCGATCTATGTGCAGGGCTTCCTGATCATGGGCTCTTTCACCGCTGTCTACAACTACCTCGGCTTCCACCTCACCCGCGAGCCGTTCTCGGTGCCGGCCGCGCTGGCAAGCCTGTTCTTCCTCGTCTACGTTGTGGGCGCAGTGACCGCGCGCGTGGCCGGTGAGCTGACCACGCGCGTCGCGCCGTGGTTCGTCGTGCTGTGCGGGGGCACTTGCGTCGCGGTCTCGGCGCTGCCGATGCTGTCTGCGAGCATAGAGGTGCTGCTGGTCGGCATCACGCTGCTCACGATCGGCACGTTCATGGCGCACCCGATGTCGAGCACGCTCTCGGGGCTGAAAGCCGGCCGCGGGCGTGCGCAGTCAACGGCGCTCTACCAGCTGAGCTGGCTCGCAGGCGCTTCCGCGTGGGGATGGTTTGGCGGCATGCTGTACGACCGATACGGATGGGCCGGCGTTGTCGGGCTGTCGACAACGCTCGCACTCGGGGCAGGCGGCATTGCCGCCAGCCGGGCGTGGGCGACCAGGATGGGTTTAAGTGGAGAAGGGAGCACGGCGTGAAAGCGATGCAATTCGAAGTAGGTGGGCCGTTGACGTGGGAAGATGCGCCGGAGCCGATGGCGGCGGCGGGCGAGGTGATCGTGGAGATCGCCGCGACGGCTGTGAACCGTGCAGACCTCATGCAGCGGGCGGGTAAGTATCCGTCGCCCGCGGGGGAGTCGGACGTCATGGGGCTGGAGTGCTCCGGGACGATCGTCAAGCTCGGGGACGACGTCGAGGGCTGGGCCGTGGGCGATCAGGTGTGCGCGCTACTCGCGGGCGGCGGCTACGCCGAGCGCGTCGCGGTGCCTGTAACGCAGCTTCTGCCGGTGCCTGTAGGGGTCTCGCTCGAGGCGGCGGCGGCCCTGCCCGAGGCCGTCTGCACGGTGTGGAGCGCCGTGCGCGACGCCCCCGAGCCAGGGGCCGGTGCTCTCGCCCTCGTGCACGGGGGCAGCGGCGGCATCGGCACCATGGCCATCCAGCTGCTGCGTGCTCGCGGCTATCGGGTCGCTGTCACCGCCAGCGCCCGCAGCCATGACCTCTGCCGGTCGCTCGGGGCCGAGCTCACGATCGACTACCGCGACGAGGACTTCGTGGACGCGGTTCTCGCGGCCACCGACGGGGTGGGCGCGGAGTACATCCTCGACGTAATCGGTGCCGATTACCTGGGTCGGAATGTCGATGCGCTCGCGCTCGACGGGACGCTCACGGTGATCGCCGTGCAGGGCGGCACGAAGGCGGAGGTCGACCTGCGCAGGCTCATGCAGCGCCGGGTCACGCTGCGCGCTATGACGCTGCGCGCGCGACCGCGAGTCGGTGGCCGCGGCTCCAAGGCTGCGGTGATCTCGCAGGTGCGAGAGCATGTTTGGGCGCTCATCGCCGCCGGCTCAGTGCGGCCGGTGATCGGTGCGACGCTGCCATTCGCAGAGGCCGAGCGCGCGCACGAGCTGATGGGCTCCGCGCAAGCGCCCGGCGGCAAGATCCTGCTCGTGCGCTGACCCGCCGCTCCTCAGAAGTGTGAGCGCTCGCGTGCACCGTGTCACCGCATCCGTCTGAACTGTGCTGGCCGTGATGGGCCTGCGGCCGGGGAACATCCGTGTTTCAGCGGCCCGTGCCCAGCGGGCGGTTACCCGAAACGCAGCGCTCCCTTCGACAGGGAGCGCTGCGTGTGCGCCCCGCTCTGACCCGGACTGATCTGTTGCAACAAGCGATCAGTGCAGGGAAGCGCGCGTGAATCGTTGCCGGACGCGAAGAAGATGATAAATGCCGCTGCGGGCGAAAGCTGCCCCTTCACGAACGCGGTGATCGAGCTGCCCGAGTGCGTCAGCGTACGCCGGGCGGCAGACACGGGCTCGCACAACAACACAGGCGTAACCGCGTCGCCGGTGTTCACGGGGTCTGTGGGTCAGAGCATGGAGCCGAGGTCGGATCCGACCGAGGGGTAGGTTGCGGTCGCCGATTTCAACTGTCGAGTGGTGAGGCCGAGCTTGATGGCGAGGCCAAAGGTGTTGATCAGTTCCGCGTAGCCCGGGCCGAGGAGATGTGCTCCGAGGATCTGATCGGTGGCCGTATCGATGATGACCTTCGTTGCCGCGGTTTTCTCGCCGACTCGGTAATTGGCGTACCAACCGCTCGTGTCGTTGTAGCGGACGGTCACATCACGGCCGTCACGGTGCGCTTCGTGCTCGAGCATTCCGACACGGTTCAGCTCCGGGATCGTGAATACGGTCGTGGGCACGCCGGTGTAGTCGGGCACGGTTGTGGTGCCCTTGAGCATGTTGGATGCTGCCACCTTGCCCTCGAATACGGCGACGGGGGTGAGGCGCTCTCCGCGGGTGTCGGCCGCGTCGCCGGCGGCGAAGACCGACGGATTACTCCGGCTTTGCAGGTGCCCAAAAACGTCGACGCCTCGCGGGCCCCACGCAATGTCCGCAGCGGCAAGATTCAGACCGTCGAGGTCGGGGACCCGGCCGGCACCGTGCACCACCAGATCGGTATCGATCATCGTCGTGACGCCGGATTGCTCCACCGCCACCTGCAGTCCCGTTGCGGTTCGAGTGACCCCGTTGACCGAGCTGCTGTGCTGCACACGGATCCCGGCCCGCTCGGTCCTGCCCACCACCAGGTCGACGAGGTCGGGGTCGAACGCGCGCAGCGGGCGGTCACCATGATCGATGATCACGCAGTCCACACCCGCTCGGGCCGCGATGTGTGCGAACTCGAATGAAACGAACCCGCCGCCGACGAACACGATACGGTCGGGCAGCTCCTCGAGGTTGAGAAAATCGGTGCTGTCGATCAGGTGCTCGTGGCCGGGGAAGGCGAGCGGGCGCGGCCGAGCTCCGGTGGCGATAAGGAACCGCTTCGCCTGGTGCTGCACCCCGTCGATCTCGAGCTGATGGGGGCCCGTGAATCGGGCGGTGCCGTGAAAGGTTGTCACGCCGTTTCGCACGAGTTCGTCTTCCATGCCGCGGGGTACAGCATCGGTGAAGCCCCGCTTGTGGCGCATGAGTGCCGGCCAGTCCAGCGTGAGCTTGGTCTCGCTGATGCCCTTGCCCTGCATCAGGTGAGCATCATCGATTACTTCCGCGCCACGGCGGAGGATCTTCTTCGGATCGCACCCGCGCAGCGCACATGTACCCCCGTAGGGCAGCGCATCGACGATACCCACACGCCACCCCTGTGCCGCGCACCGGTTCGCCGCCGTGGTGCCGGCCATCCCGGCGCCGATGACGAACAGGTCGTATTCCTCGCTCGTGCCGTTCATGCTGCGCTGATCGCTTCGCGCAGTTGCGCCAGCGTCGGGGCGCCGGCGAACCCGGCGGGGGTGGCATAAATGCGGCAGGCGAGTCCTACAGCGGCCGACGGGTCCGGAAAGAGGTCCCGTCCGTCGACCAGGATGCTCGGCGACCCCCGGAAGCCGATCGCCTCGGCGTCCTCCGGGCTCTCGACCAGTTGCCGGCTCACGATGACGCCGGGGCGTTCTGCTGCGATCACCGCGAGCCGCTCGGCCGCGATCATCCAGTTCGGGCATCCGTCGAAGTACTGCAATGAAATATCCATGCCTTCACGGTAAGCGTTGCACCGCGCTGCAAGGTCAAGTGGTGAAATAGAAGTATGCAAATTAGGAACCTCGCTATTGCGAGCGGCGTGACCGCCCAGACCATTCGGTTCTACGAACGCCGCGGCCTGTTGCCCCGCGCCGCGCGTGATCGGAACGGTTACCGCCAGTACGACGAAGCGGCGCTTTCTCGCCTGCAGTTCATCCGTTCCGCCCAGACGGCCGCCCTGACGCTGGCCGAAATCGGCAGCATCATCACCGTCCGGCAAGCGGGTCAGGTGCCTTGTGAACACGTCTCAACTCTCCTCGCCACCAAGCTTGAGGACGTGCACCGTCGGCAAGAAGAACTCGTGGTCCTTGAAGCGGAGCTGCACCATCTGCTCAGCGCCAGCAAGGACTTCAACCCGGCCGACTGCGAACCCGGCAGTGTCTGCCACATCATTGCGCAGGGTCAGTCCAGCGAGAGCGCGGGCGATGGCCACGCGCTGCTCCCGTCCGCCGAGCCGTGAGTTGTGAGCGATTTTCGGCGGCGAATGGCCTGAAGCTCACGGCTCGATGCACGAAACTCACGGCTCGGCGCTCGGCGCCCGATGCCCGATGCCTGCCGCAGTATCAGCGGGGCCCGCACGCGGGGGAACCTGCGACCAGCCGATTCTTGGTTAGGCTTTGTGGTGGATCCGTGGCACGAAAGGCTCGCGGTCGAACGTCTTCACGGCAGCAAATCAGGAGTGAGCCATGGCAGCGAAAACAATCGTCATTACCGGTGCGAGTGACGGGATCGGGACGGCCGCAGCCCGCAAGCTCCATGCCGACGGCCACACCGTCGTCGTCGTGGGCCGGTCCGCCCAGAAGACGCAGGCCATCGCCGAGGAACTCGGAGCCCAGTACTACCTGGCGGACTTCGCCGACCTGAGCCAGGTGCGTGAGCTCGCCGACCGTCTCAAGGCGGACTATCCCCGAATTGATGTGTTGGCCAACAACGCCGGCGGAATCTTCGGCGCTCGCGACAAGACCGTCGACGGCTTCGAAAAAACCCTCCAGGTCAACCATCTGGCCCCCTTCCTTCTCACCAATCTCCTGTTGGAAACTTTGCTGGCCTCAGAGGCCGTGGTGATCAACACGTCGAGCATCGCGGCCAGAATCTTCGCCAAAGTCGACCTGGACGATCTCAACAACGAGACGAAGTACTCCGCAAATAAGGCCTACGGCGATGCAAAGCTCGAGAACATCCTGTTCACCAAAGAACTGCACCGCCGCTTCCATAGTCGGGGCTTGAGCGCAGTAGCGTTTCATCCGGGCAATGTCGCCACGAATTTCGCGTCCGACACCACGAGCCTCATGCGGTTCGCCTACCACTCACCTCTGCAGCGCCTCACCGGAATGATCACGCCCGAGAAAGGGGCGCAGAACCTGGTGTGGCTTGCCGAGGGCGCGCCCGGTGCCGACTGGGTCTCCGGCGAATACTACGAGAAGCAGAAAATCGCCAAGACCAACGAGCAAGCCGGCGACGCCGAACTGGCGCGCCGGCTCTGGGAGATCAGCGCGGATGGTGTGGGGCTTCCCGCAGAAAGCACCCGTCGGTGAGGTGAATCACCTACCGGCGCCGGCATCGGAGCCTGATGGACGCCGATAGTCACGCCCGGCGTCGTGCCCGGTGGATGCCGTATTCCCGCCAGGTGAGGAAGACGATGAAGATGTCGAAGGCGGTCAACAGGGTCAGGCCCCACGAAAATGCCACGGTGATTTGGTAGCACTGAAAGCCGATGAAAATCAGCAGGAACGCGATCATCCACGGGTAGGCCCACAGCCGGCCGCGAAGAACTGCCCAGACCAGAACAATCTTCACCAGGCCGTGCAGCAGCAGGTAGAGGGATCCGAATAGTGTTGCTGACGGGCTGAGGCCACCGGTCAACTGCAGTAGCCAGTTCGCGATCAGATCGTGCGGATCTTGAGCGATCTCGTGTTGGGTCAGAACTCGCGCGAGGGTACCGATTTGAGCGGGGGAGACCACCAGCAGCAGGATGCCCCCGATGACTTCGAGCACACCGTCCAGGCCCTTGAGAACCAGGCTGACGTAAAACGTTCGATCAAGCAGGGTCGGCGGCTTCTTCGGTGCCCTCACGAATCCACCTCCCAGCTGGCCAGGGTGCGTCAGTCTATTGCGGGGAGCGCCTGAGAAGCGGCAGGGTCACTGACGCGGGCCTTGGTGCGGTGGCGCGCGCAACGCAGCGCGATACTGACGTGAAAAAGACTCTATTGCGCATATTTGACGGCCGTAAGGAAAAGTGTACAGTGAGGCTGTGGGCGCCTAGTCCATGACCATTTCTCTGCATTGCAGCAACTCAAGGAAGAGTTAATGACGCAATCTCTCGAAACATCGGCCACCACGAAAACCCCGCAGAAGCGCCGGGGCGGACTCGTCCTGGCGCTCTGCTTCTTCACCATCGTCTTCGACGGCTACGACCTTGTCGTCTTCGGCGCGACGGTTCCGACCCTGCTGGCGCACCCCACGTGGGATATTGATCCGGCACAGGCTGGACTGATCGGCAGCCTTGCGCTCATCGGTATGCTGATCGGCACGCTCACCGTCGGCGCGCTGACCGACGTGCTCGGGCGGCGCAAGATCATGCTGTTCTGCATCGCCTGGTTTTCCGTCTGCATGCTCGCCACGGCCGCCGCGCCGAACGAGACCGTGTTCGCCGCGCTGCGCTTCCTGACCGGTCTTGGCCTGGGCGGCGTCGTGCCGACCTGCATCGCACTGACCGTGGAGTACGCGCCGAAGTCACGCCGGCAGATCGCGAACGCACTTATGTTCAGCGGATACTCCGTTGGCGGCGTGTGCGCGGCGTTGCTGGCGATCGCGGCCCTCCCCGATCTGGACTTCCGCTGGCTCTACGCCGTCGGAGCTGTCCCGCTCGTCACCCTGCTGCCGATTGCCTACCGCTACCTCCCCGAATCAATTGCGTTCCTCGCGAATCGGCGTTCCCCCGCCGAAGCCCGGGCTACCGCTGACCGCTTCGGTCTCGTCTACGCGGATATCGTGACCGAGCAGCCGGCGAATGCCGCTGGCGTCGTCGCCGACAAGCCGGCCCGGCAATCGAGCCTGCGCGACCTGTTCAGCGCGCGCTGGCGCCGGTCGACGTTCCTCTTCGCCGCAGCGAACTTCTGTGGACTGCTTCTCGTCTATGGGCTCAACACCTGGCTCCCGCAGATCATGCGCGGCGCCGGCTTCGAGCTCGGCAGCGCGCTCGCGTTCCTGCTCGTGATGAACGTTGGTGCCATCTTCGGATCGATCGGCGCGTCGTGGGTGGCCGACCGGGTCGGCGTCAAGAAGGTCGTCACCGCCTCGTTCATCCTGGCCTGTGTCTCGATTTTCCTGATCAGTCTCAACCTGCCGGCGGCACTACTGTTCGTGCTCGTTGCCTTCGCCGGCCTCGGCAGCGTCGGAACCCAGATCCTGGTCGGCGGCTTCTGCGCCACTCACTACCCGCAACGCCTGAGCCCCACCGCCCTCGGCTGGTCGCTCGGCGTCGGACGCATCGGGGCGATGACGGGCCCGATCATCGGGGGGATCATCGCGAGCACCGCCCTCAGCTATCAGGTCAACTTCTACGCCTTCGCTGCTGTCGCCGTGGTAGGCGCCATCGTCGTGTCCTCCGTTTCCACGCGCACGGCTGAAACTCAAGGGGGCACCGCTGCGGCAGAGCCCGCGAAGGCATTCCGCTAGCTCGTTTACTGGCGGCCGTCGGCGCCTGTGGACCTCGCTCCAAGGCTCCGGCGGCCTCCGCCCTGCGATAGCGGGCCGTCGCGCTCGCCGCGCACATCGGCCACGGCGAGCGGGAAATTCAACTGGGAGCGGTTCTCGCGTGGCAGGCTCTCCTCGCCCCAGGCCGACGGACTGGCCATGGGAGCCGGTCTGATCGTCGGAGCGTCTGCACCCTGATGGGCCATACGCCTCAGCGGCGCAGCGTGGCCGACGGGTATTCACCGTACGCAGCGTGGTATCGGCCGGCGAAGCGGCCCAGATGTGGGAAGCCGCAGGCCGCGGCAATGTCCGTCACACTGGAAACGGCGGGATCGGCGGCCAGCAGTCGAGCCTGGGCGAGAGTGAGTCTGACTTGCTGGAGGCGCTCCGACGGCGTCACGCCCAGTTCCTGCCGTACGGTGTCTTGCAGGGTTCGCAAGGGCACGTTGAGGGCGTTTGCGATGTCGACGATGCTGAGTTCGTCCTGGGCACGATCGGCGAGCATTTGTTCGAAACGCCTGATGACGCGTGACTGCAGCGTGCGGCCGCCCCCGGCGCGGCTATCCGTAGCCCGTGCCGCAGTGTTTCCCACTGCCAAAAGCAGGCGCGTCATCAGGGTTTCATTCAACAACCTGCGGGCGAACGGGATGCCTATGGCCGCACTGGCCGAGTTGAGGTCCTCGTGGTACGAAAGTACGAACTTCAGGAACGCGCTCCCCTCCGGCGTGGTCAAGTCGACGGCGCGATCCAACCGCAGATCTCGAGCAGCCTCCGGGCCGTAGAGCGAGACCGCGAGAGCCTCGAGGGGCCGTCGTTCGGCGTACACGATCAGGTGCGGGGTGTTTTCGTGCCAGAGCATGGTGAAGTCCTGATCGACCGGGGGAACGGATGCCGTGCCCGGGCCGGTGCGCTGGGTGTGGGCGCCGACCGTCATCTCAGCCTCGCCCGATAGTGGGATTTGCACCAAGAAGAAGCGCTCGAGCGCGCCGGGGGAGATGCGTACGTCGGCGCCGTAGTCCAGGAAGTCCAGGCCGATGTGGCCGTGGTGGAGCGAACGCAATTTCATGTTGAGAACGGCGTGCGCGTTCAGCACGGACAACCGGTGGGGGCAGAAGAGCCGGCTGACCTTTTCGTGGGCCTCGTCGGGATCGATGGTTGCGACGTCTGGAACGCTGTCCAGGACGAGATCTGCAGCAGGCAACTGTTCGACGTATCGCGACATGGTGACGATCGTCTCATGTGCCGAACATTTTGGATATACCCCGCGCTTCACGGATAGCGCGGCCGCTCGCCCCGCCAATAGTGTCAAAAGCACCTCGACGACGGCGCCGGCGGCCAGAACCGCTTTGCTGTCGCACCAACGATGAAGGACAACGATGTCGAATCTCTCGAACCGAATTGCTCTTGTTACCGGCGGAGCAACGCTGGTCGGACGTGGGGTCGTGACCGGCCTGCGGGATGCCGGGGCGACTGTGATCCTCGTCGATATCGATGCGGTCGGCGGCCGCGCTGCCGCCGCCGATGATGCGGGCGTGCATTTCATCCAGGCCGACATCACCGACGATGCCGCCCTGCACGAGGTGTTCGCGACCGTCCAGTCGCTGCACGGACGGCTGGACATCCTCGTCAATCTGGCCTGCAGCTACCTCGACAACGGTCAGGCCTCCGACCGCCAGGAGTGGTTGTCGGCGCTGAACGTAAACGTGGTCAGCGCTGTTGTCGTCGCCAACGCCGCGAAACCCCTGCTCGCGGCGAGCGGGCACGGCGCGATCATCAACTTCACGTCCATCTCCAGCAGCGTCGCCCAGGTCGGACGGTGGCTGTACCCGGCCAGCAAGGCCGCGCTGGTGCAAGTCACCCGCAGCATGGCCGCCGACTTTGCACCGGCCGGTATCCGGGTCAATTCGGTCAGCCCGGGCTGGACCTGGTCGCGCATCATGGACGAGTTGTCCGGCGGAGACATGGCGAAGACGGATGCGGTCGCGGCGCCGTTTCACCTGCTGGGCCGCGTCGGCCGACCCGAGGAAGTCGGCGCCGTGGTGGCCTTTTTAGCCTCCGACGGAGCAAGTTTCGTAACCGGAGCGGACTGGGCCGTTGACGGCGGATACTCCGCCCTGGGCCCCGAACAGGCGCAAGAGGCCATCTCGCTGCTGGCCAATTGACATTCGCATCACCTCAACCGAAATAACTGAGAAAGGCATTTCATGACTCCGCAGAAAATTACCATTGTCGGTGCAGGCCAGTCGGGGCTCCAGCTCGGCATCGGATTGCTCGGGGCGGGCTACGAGGTGACGATCGTCTCGAACCGCACCGGGGAAGAGATTCGAGGCGGCCGGGTCTCATCCAGCCAATGCATGTTCGACCAGGCACGTCAGCACGAACGCGATCTTGGACTGGAACTGTGGCCGGACGCCCCTGCGGTTGAGGGCATCTCGTTCACCATTCCGCACCCCCAGGAACCTGAACAGAAGGCGATCAGCTGGGCCTCCCGGCTCGATGCGCCGGCGCAGTCCGTCGACCAGCGGGTCAAGATGCCCCGGTTCATGGAAATCTTCGTCGAACGTGGCGGCGAGATCGTCTACGCCGATGCCGGAATCGACGAACTCGAGCAGTACACCGCGAGCAGCGACCTTGTCCTGGTGGCGGCCGGAAAAGGCGAAATCGCCCAATTGTTCGAACGGGACGCCGAGCGGAGCGTCTTCGACAAACCCCAGCGGGCACTCGCGCTCACCTACGTGGAGGGGCTCGCCCCGCGCGAGGAGTTCTCGGCGGTGTCGTTCAACCTGATCCCCGGGGTGGGGGAGTACTTCGTGTTCCCCGCGCTGACGACGACCGGACCGTGCGAAATCATGGTCTTCGAGGGTGTGCCCGACGGACCCATGGACTGCTGGACGGGGCTGACCCCCGAGCAGCACCTGGAAAAGTCTGTGTCGATCCTGAAGACTTTTCTGCCCTGGGAAGCAGAGCGCGCCCAGGGCCTGTCGCTGACCGATGACATGGGGGTGCTGCAGGGGCGGTTTGCACCGACCATCCGCCACGCGGTGGCGCAGCTGCCTTCCGGCCGTCTGGTACTCGGCATGGCAGACGTCGTCGTGCTGAACGACCCGATCACGGGCCAGGGCTCCAATAACGCGAGCAGGTGCGCGGCCTCCTACCTGCAAAGCATCCTGGAACACGGCCAGGCGCCGTTCGGCCGGGAAACGCTGCAGCAGATGTTCGAGACGTATTGGAGCTACGCGCAGCACGTGTCCCGGTGGACCAACGCCATGCTCGCGCCGCCGCCCGAACACGTCGTGCGCCTGCTCGGCGCCGGCAACACGTTCTCTTCCGTCGCCACGAGGTTTGCGAACGGGTTCAATAACCCGCCGGATTTCGAGGACTGGTTCCTCGACCCGATCAAGGCCGACGAGTACCTGGCCGCCCTCGAAGGCGACGCTGCCCCCGCGCACTCCCGCTAACCGTCCAGCTCACTTACAGCGACCTCGAAGGTAGCCACAGATGCGAAAGATAGCGATTATCGGAGCCGGCGAGTCCGGTGTTCAGCTGGCCATTGGCCTGCGGCGGCGGGGATACGAGATCACCCTCGTCTCCGACCGCACCCCGCAGGAGGTACTGAGCGGCAACGTCATGTCCAGCCAGTGCCTGTTTTCGTCGGCGCTTGCCGCCGAGGAGCACATGGACCTGACCGCCGTCAGCGCGGCGGACCCGACCGACCCCGCCCTGCAAATCGGCGGCATCGAGATGAACGTTCTCGGCGACCAGCAGTTCTCCTGGACGGCGCAACTCGATGCCCCGGCGCGCTCCGTCGACCAGCGAGTCAAATGCAGTAGCTGGATTGACGCTTTCGTGGCTCAGGGAGGTGACTTCCGCGTGGAAAAGGTAACGGTCGCCCGACTGGAAGACTTTGCGCGGGACTACGACCTGGTCGTCGTGTCCACAGGCAAAGGCGAACTCGGTCAGATCTTCACGCGCGATAAATCACGGTCACCCTACGACAAACCCCAACGCGCTCTCGCGCTGACCTATGTCACCGGCGCTATCCAGGGGGACGCCGCAGCGATACGCATGTCGATCAAGCCCGGCGTCGGCGAGTTCTTCACCTTCCCCGGCCTGACGATGGCCGGGAAGTGTCAGATGATGGTGTTCGAGGGCGTACCGGGCGGCCCGATGGACTCGTGGGCCGGCATCCAGAGCCCTGCAGCCCACCTCGAACACTCGCAACGGATGTTGCGGGATCACTTCCCGGACGAAGCCGTATGGTTCCAAGACGCGACGCTCACCGACGACGGCGCCACCCTGCGGGGCTGGATCACGCCGACCGTGCGGCACGCTGTCGGGCGCCTGCCCTCCGGCGGAATCGTGTTCGGGCTTGGCGACGCCATTGTGCTGAACGACCCGCTCACCGGCCAAGGCTCCAACAACGCCGCGCTGGCCGCGCAGTATTACGAAGACGCCATCTTGCGTCGGCTAGACCAGACGTTCACCGAAGAGTGGATGCTGCGCACCTTCGAGGAATTCTGGCGCGGCTGGGCGCAGTGGTCGGTCTCCTGGACCAACTCGATGCTCAAGCCGCTCAAGCCCCACCAACTTGCGCTGCTCGCCCGCGCCGCCGAGCACCCCGCTCTGGCCGCAGCCGTGGTCAACGGATTCGACGATCCGCGCGGATTCTTTCCGTGGTGGTACGACGCGGCCGAAGCCGGCGACTTCGTCGAAACAATGGCCGCTGAGGAGGACTCCCCGTTCGATCTCCGGGAATTTCGCAATGCGCTCGGTCAGTTCTCAACCGGCGTCGCCGTGGTCACGACGCGTGCCGCGGACGGCCGAAAGGTGGGAATCACGGCCAACTCGTTCACCTCCGTGTCAATGGAACCTCCGCTCGTGTTGTGGTGCCCGAGCAGCAAGGCGAACAGCCTGGGCGACTTCGGCTCGGCCACCCACTTCGCCATCAACGTGCTCGCCTCGAGTCAGCACGTGCTGTCGCGTCAGTTCGCGACTCCCTCCGAGGACAAATTCGCGGGTGTCGACACCAGGGACGGGGTCGGCGGCATCCCGATCATCGAGGGGGCCGTCGCTACTTTCGAATGCCGCACGGTGGCCCGTTACCGAGCCGGGGATCACGAGATCTATGTCGGCGAGGTCGAAGGATATGACGCTGTGGGCGGCGCGCCGTTGGTCTTCCACGGCGGAAAATACCACGCTACGGCGGCGCACCCGGATTTCTAGCCGCTGCGAAAACGCGGGCACGCCGCTGAGTCGGCGCCGACCACGGTAATTGGACAGCGGACGGCCGTTTCTGGATAGATGCCCGTTGACGCTCCGGACAGAATTGGACAACACCAGCCACAGGGACGTGGCCGGCAACGTTCGGAGGTTCGAATCATGGCTGTATCGAATTCACTGGTGGCCGGCGCGCGGAGCCCTCGAATCGACGAGCCTGTCTCGGCGACCGACCTGCGCGATGCGATGCGCCACTGGGTGACCGGCGTAACCGTCATCACCACAGCATGGCGCGACGAGATGACGGGCCTGGTCAGCAACAGCTTCACCTCGGTGAGCCTCGAGCCCGCACTGGTCTCCTGGTGTATCGATCTGCGCTCCAGCAGCCTGGAACTGTGGCGTGGCACCGACAACTTCGCCGTGCACGTGCTGGACGATACGCAGGCGCACCTCGTGGCTCGGTTTGCTCAAAAAGGCGGAGACAAATTCGCCGGGCTGAACTGGCGCCGCGGCGTCTGCGGCTCACCGCTGTTGGCCGCACCGCCCCTGGCGCTGGAGTGCGAGGTGTGGGCTCGGTATCAGGGCGGCGACCACCTCATTGTCGTCGGCCGGGTAATCAGCGCGACCCGACCGGAGTCCTTCGCCCCCCTGACCAACCACGCCCTCTACCGCTGAGAGCTGTGCCCCCGCATGCGAACTATCAATAAAAAGAGGAGAAACAAATGACACGTCCAATCTTGGCCGCCGACCATTTCAAGCTCGGTCTGTTCTCATCCAACTGTTCGGGCGGCATGGCCGTCACCAAAATCCCCGAGCGCTGGTCGGCCAGCTGGGAAGACAACCTGCGGATGGCGCAGGTAGCCGATGCCGTGGGCATCGACTTTCTGCTGCCGATCGCGCGCTGGATCGGCTACAAGGGCGAAACGAACTTCCACGGCGCCGTGCTTGACCCCGTGACGTGGGCCGCCGGGCTGCTCGCGGCCACACAAAACATCAGCATCTTCGCCACCATCCACACGGCATTCAACCATCCGCTTTCGGTGGCCAAACAAATGGCGACGCTGGACCAGATCGGCGGCGGCCGGGCCGGCCTGAACATTGTGGCGGGCTGGAACCAGCCTGAGTACGAGGCGTTCGGGCTGGACCTGCCGCAAAGCCATGACGACCGGTATGCGCTCGCGCAGGAGTGGTGGGACGTCGTTCGCCGGGCCTGGACCGATCCGGAGATCTTCGACCATGACGGCACGTTTTTTCAGCTGCAACACGTGGAAAGCATGCCGAAACCGGTCGACGGCATCTTGCCGATCATCAACGCCGGATCGTCACCGCAGGGGCGCGGTTTTGCTGCCCGCAATTCGGACTTCGTGTTCACCAGCGTCA
>Ga0314774_1001326_pt1 | contig 16082 bp, 12 predicted proteins | sample MetaGCBIA2018_FD_204515 | JGI IMG/M metagenome (GOLD analysis project Ga0314774, IMG submission 204515) | Cryopeg brine microbial communities from Beaufort Sea near Barrow, Alaska, United States - CBIA 2018 | ecosystem: Environmental > Aquatic > Marine > Coastal | place: USA: Alaska | collected... | reverse complement strand
ATTTATCTTTACTATTTTTCATAAAACCAACCATTTTCTCTACTGGATCTTCCTTAAGGATGAAGTCGTTTTTAAATATCGTATATTGACCATCAAACGCCGGTATAATTCTTCTTGCTTCTGTAAAACTATTTTTAATAAATCTAGTTGTGACTGGATTTTTCAAATATCTAATAAATTCATTTACCGTAGGTTCACCATTACTCCAGATAGATTTAGAGGTCAATGTCTTCAAATCACTTTTATATTCCTTAACTGAAACACTTGGATCATTAAAGTACTTTAATAATGTAGAATCATCAGTTAATAACACCCCATCACATTCAATTGATGTGAAGTCATAAATGTTTGTGCAAACAATTTTAATTATTTTACTTTTCTCATATGGTTCTTCTGGAAGACTTATGTTAACAAGATTTCTTATCTTCTTCCAGTCCTTTGATAAAACATCAACCCTCCTATTAACTTGTTTAACTCCTTCTTTTATCATTCCCCATCTACGATATAGTTCAGAATCACTATATGGAGTGTATACTGATTTGAATTCTATGATAATCAAATGATCTTTAAATGTTGCAATAAAATCAAATTCTATATCCCTTCCGTCAGATGAAAAAAAAGCAACTTTATTGGTGTTTACACTAAGAATTTCATTCGCATTTAACTTTTGTCGTATTTCATCCTCATAATCAAAACCTGTCCTAGAAATATCAATCTCATTTGATTGCAGTACTTGATCAATCACCCTACTTAAATTCAATTGTATAATCATAGAAGCAGAAAATAGGACTTTATCTGATGCCACCTTAATTAGAGGTCTAGAAAATATATCTGCTTTCTTATAGTCTAAATCTTCTTTATACACAAATAGATCAAAAATTTTCTCAGCTTTATCGGCCTCAATATTGTTTATACTTATAAAAATATTTAACAGTTTCTTTGTGTCAATAACTGGAACTAGTCTTTTATACTCACTGTATTTATCTTGATTGAAATCACTATATACCGACAATATATATATCTCTGCTATTGTTACAAGGAATGTTTTACAATTTGAAATTTCTAAAACAGTAACCCCATTTAGATCAATATCAAAATAAATATCCCTCAAGAAAGAAAGTTCACTTGTAACAATAATCGATGTTAAAAGACTTGCCTTTTTGAATTCATCTTTACTAATCGTAAAATTTTCTATACCTAATACGCCCATCCTTTTTATCAAAATATTCATCAATAATTCATCATCCTTGTAATCAATGGTTCCTAACAAATCATATACTCTATGATTAATATGATTTGACCTGCGAAACACTGCAGTTAAATGCGCTTTATAGTGCTCCTCGTTCTTTGGTATAGCCTGAAAAATTCTATTACCACCTTTGTCAATAGAAGAAAATAAATGCCACTCAGTGTATCTAATTTTTTCTTCAAGTTTAATATTTAGTAAACGTTGTTGTGCAACCTCATTCAATTCACTTAATTCAGACAATAAATAAGGATGAAGATCACCATGATTATCAATAAATTTTATATCAGTTTCATCTTTCTTCTTATAGTAAAGGTAATTAAGTAATTGGTTATAATACTCTAACATAAACTCCATATTATCCGAGAATGAAACTCCGTTATTACTAATTTCATATTCCATTCCAGTTATAAAATTTTTTTCCTTTATTCTTCCATCTACTACATTCGAAAGTAGCCTAGATTGGTCTTCGTAAAGAATACACAATAGTCTAAGTTGCTTTGAAAGAGAATACTTCGAAAACTCATTTTTTTCTAAACGTTTAATGTTTTTTTCATTGTTTGTGAAAAATAGATGTGAGTAAATAATCATTTCATGAATTTGATTACTTAGAATGCTATCACAGGAAATCTTTTCCAATTCTTGTAATGTGTTATAGAACGTTTCAATGCTGAATTGATAATCCTTCACTTTATAGTTATAGGCTAGCGGATTTTTTAGAGAATCCGTCACAAGCATTTGTCTCATAAGCTTCTCTCTATTCTCATTAGCTAAGTCTATAAGAATAGCAGAACACTCTTTCATATCTTTATTTTTATACGCATTCTTATATCTATCATATTTGTTCATCGCTCCACCTCATTTATACCAGTATACTTTATTACGATTGAATAATAATAAATTATAACACAAAGTTGTCGGTCCATTATAATCCGATATCAACTATCTTTTCTGTCTATACACCTGCACATTAAATGTCAATAGTTTTTTATAACACAAAGGGGCCACAAACCATAACAATCATCATAACTGCAACCTTGGTCCATAGAGGTCGACTGTATATATATATATATAATATTTGCAATTGATAATACTCCCCTATCCCAATTAGCTCTTATCAATAATTATAACCTTCTTTATTACATTTTCCAATGTCATTTCATACATCTCTAGCACATATTTGGGATAGTCAAAACCCCGATAATTCAAAATTTTTCCAAGTAATAATAAAATTTAACGCATCTTAAAAGATCAATCACAACAACTATGACTGACCCTTGATTAGTTGCGCAATAGAAACTGATTACGTTGATATCTTTAGTTGCTCAATTATATTAAATTTGCGAAAATACAATCCTTATATGCGCATAATTTTATTCATAATTATTATTAACTGTACTCACTCATAGGTATGTTAATCGTTGAATATAGGTTGGATATCAAAATTGTCTGGCTACGGACCAGAAGACTGGGGGTTCGAATCTTCTTGCGCACATGCTATAATGAATCTAATTATTACCCTTTGAGGTGGTGGTTGGGCTTGTTTTATTTTATATGAATATATTTTTATTATTTGCTAAGTGCAACCTATGTATATTTTTATGATATAATTATTTTAATTGGAGGAATTATAACTATGAATAAGCTAGACGTAAATAAGTACATAACAATGAAAACATTAAAGTTGAGTATTCAGATTATACTATACTTTTAAGAAATGTTTTTTGGATACTAAGTGTCTATATTTTATTTATAAATTCGATTACTATTGAAAGTGGTGATTTTCTGGGAATAAAGTATATCATTACTCCAAATGACTTAACAGGCTCATTGATTGGTTTATCATATATAATAATATCAATTTTGTTCATTTATGCAATTAATATTGATTTGAATAGAATAAAAACGAATGAAATTAATAATATTCAATTAGACTATGATATAATTGAAAACAAAATAAATAGAATGAACGACCAAAGAGATTCACTAACTTATAAGAATAAATTGAATATAGAAAAGAATAAAGAAGTAAGAGAAAAATTTGATATTATCATGGCAGAGTGTAATACCAGAAGAGAAGGTACAGATCAGTGTAAAAACCCAGATGACTGTCATTTGAAGGATAGAATAGATGACAATAAAATATTACTAAGTGAATCAGAATTATTAATTAATGAAATATACGAAGAAATTTCTTTGTTTGAAATAAAGAGTATAAACATTAAAGCAGAACAATCTAGATTAACAGCGCAGCTTGCATATGTTCCTAAATATTTCAAATTTCTGAAGTTAATAGATAGCACTATACCTATTATAATGATTGGATTTAATATTGGTAATAATTTCATGATAATACTGGCACCAATATTTGATGTTTTAAAAAAGTAATTTACTTACTTGATCACTGGTATCTAATATGTTTACACTTGATGCTAGACGTAATTGAGATACATTTCTTAAATAACCTTCAGTTGTTGTAACTCTTGTATGGCCCATAACTTCTTTATATCAAAAATAGATAACGTTTTTAAATATAGATTTCTAGTTGCAAAGGAATGGCGAAATAAATAAGCTGTTCCTCTTTCTATTCAACAAAGATATTGCTACTTATAAACAATACTTCTAATAGTTCCAAAAAGATTAGTTGTATGTTTTTTCCGTATATATATCACACGAATAAGTAGCAATTAAGGCTCTTATAAAGAGAACTATCTGTTGCACAATAAGCATCATTTGCGATGTTATACACTTCGTGATTTGTTATGATTATTTCTGTAAAATTTATGTTAGGCGATGATGAATCGGAAACTCAAGATAAACATTAAATGGTGCAAAAGGAATACCATCAACTTTATATTTCTTGCTTTTATCAGAAGATAGTTCAATGGTTATTTTATTTCTCGTACAAATATCTTTAGCAATACTTAGCCCAAGACCAAAGCCTTCTATATCTTTAATTAATTTACTTGCCTCACCTCTAACTCCTTTATTAAACAGCTTCGATATCTCTTCTTCTTCTGCGAATGGACCTACATTAGTTATCGATACACATATTGCTTTTGTTGACTCGTTAAATTCGACCTTGATGTTTTTACCTTCTGGTGTATATTTGGTAGCATTCTCTAATAATATAAAAGGTAACAATTCGAATGTCTCATCAGCTTCAATGTTCGAATAAGAAACACCTGAAAAACATCTCATCTTATTAGCTGAAATCACCTCTAAGCAATGACTTGCTTTCTCAAACTTTTTATAAACTCCATAAATACTGACTTTAGAATGGTACAAGCTTGGATTCTTCCAATAATCATATGATCTCCATCTAATAGATAATAGATTATTAGCTGCATTAATATTATCATTCCTATTCCTTAACTTCTGAATATACTCGAGAATATCATCCTGATTCAATACTAGTTCATCAAGAAAAACTGCATTATCGTTATTCTGCCTAAGAATAAGAGAGCTTAACTTTTTTAGTTCATGCATAATATTAAGAATTAATTCATCAGTATGCTTTAAAAAAATATATTCTGAGTTTATAGAGATACATTTCTGTAGGAACTCAGACTCAACACTCTGGAGTTTATCGTTTATTATCTTAGGCTTAATTTTCTTGAAATCAGACTTGCCTTTAACTACTAACCCAGTATAAATCATATCATCACTCGATGATAAATATGTAGAAAATCCATAAGGACAAATATGATGTCCATTATTACATAAACCTTCATAAAATTTTTCGCACTTTGCTGAATACTTTTCTTTGCAAAATTTTGGTATTTTAAAAAGTTTTCCCTCTATTAGTTTCTTAGTACTTCTATCATAATAACTAATCATAATCTTCCCCTAATGAGAATATTATATGCTGCAGTACTAGCAACATTAATAAGCATTTGCCAAGTGACACTATCAAAATTTATCTTAATCTTCTTTGGTGGAAACTCACTCTTGCCCGAGAGTATGGAGTTAGCAAATGAATCTTCCAATCTTAATACATCTATGATACTTACGTTATTATTTAATAAAGACGACCTGATTCTACTCCAATAATGAAAACTGTTCAACAGATCTAAGAAAGCATTATCAAGCAAGTTTGTCCACTTATCTATGTCACTTTCCGCCTTAGTAATCCAATCGTCTGCCATACTAAAATATTTATTCTTGTCAACATTATATGTTTCACCTGAAAAAGCTATCAAATACTTCGCTGGGTAATGTTTTCTAATCTCTTCAATCAGCATACAACCATCACCATTAATTCCAAATAGTTTTTTTCCTACTCCTTTAATATCGCAGAGTACAATATCATATTTCTCAACATCTATAACATTATTTAGATCCGACATCACAGAAATCTTATATCCAAGCTTGCGTAAATCATGCTCCTTTTCAAACTCTTCGTCATCTATAACAAGTATATTGAACGAATCTCGCTTCTTACCTATTGCGATATTAAACTTGTTATTCTCTTTGATATCTATAATTGTTTTCGGTTTACCAATCATAACAAAATTCATAATTTCTCCTTAAACTAGATCCATTGTTCAACTAGCTTGTTTGCGCATATCGCAAACATTTATAACTTAGTGTTTTAATATATTAAAACAGCTGTTATATATTAGTTTATCATATACACATTTAAATACAATATAACAAATTATTTTAAACCAGATTTAACTATTAATAAACATAGATCAATCATCAATAAAGAAAAAGAGCATAAAAAACAAGACCCTCATATAGAAAGTCTTTTGTTGCACAAAAACGACCTATTACGACGTTGTATACAATAATACTACCACTTCCTGTTACAATTCAAATACAAAGAACATAAAGATTCACGAAAGCATTATTTCGTGCATAGTTTCTAGCTAAGTGTAAATTAATTGTAAATATAAACTACTATTCATTATTCGTAATCTCGTGCATTTGCGAACTACTAAAATATTCTATGTCTATCATTTTGATTCCCTCACTTCTAATAATATATATTTATATCTCTCACAATTTGTCATATCATCAACTTCTACTTGCTCTCTTATTCGAATAGATACATCCTTAGGAACTACAAATTCCGAATCACAAATACTATCATCTAACTTTCCAGTAAAGGATTCTCCCTCTTCATTCAAAAATGAAAATTTATTCTGTTTCACATCAATTCCCACCAATTTCCCTTTTAAACTTATAGTCCTGTCATCAATCTCACTATGTTCACTAAGTATATTGTATATCTTAGTTATATCATTTTTTGAAATGGCAATATTAATATAATCCTTTTTAGGTGTTGCTACTTCCGCTTTAAAACTTAACTCAGCTTTCCTTAAAGAATTTATGAATTTTCTGTACTTAATCCCTGCTTTTGGACTCATTTCACCTAGTTTTTTAATTATTTCTATTTTATTATCCTTTAAATCAAACAGTTCAAACAACTCCAGTATTGCCTTTGATGCTGTAGTTTCACCGAATAAATCACTTATTTTATTAGACTTAAACTTAACACCAAATGATGCTGCATAGAACCCAACAACATTAATTAGATTTTCTTCTTTAGTATCTTGCGATAACTTACCTTTAATTGATTTTCCTTTGTCTGCGATTGAATTCACTGCATCCTGGAAATGAATCAATATATCACCTAATGATGAGCAATCGATTTCTTGAACATGTGATTCTTTTGGTTCTAATGATAGTTTAATTACATCTCTTTTCTCAAGTTCTGAAATATTTACAATATAAGTTTCATCATTCTCTAGTTCACCATCAAACTCATAATCCAAAAATGCGTCCTCATCTGGTAGTTCCACTTCTGTTAATTCTTCTGGATTCCTAATTGTGGCTTCACAAACTTCAACGTTATGATATTGTTTGATTCTCCATAGCAATCCTTCTGGCTTAGAGTATAATTGATATAATGATACTCTATTTCTATAAGCTTCTAAAAGTTTCGATTCAGATAAAGGTAAAGCCATATACTCTGTATACTCGCTATTCATATCTAAACAGACCATTAATATATTGGTTCCTGTTTCAGTGTTACATAAAAATAGTTGTGGGAAATCATAAAAAACAAATACTTCTGTAATATAACAAGTACCTAACATATCAATTTCTAACTTATTGTTCATAATTTCCTCTCCTTTCATATGTCAACACTAGAAAAATTATTATGAGGTTCTGCACCATCATAAATCCACCATGTAATATGTGAATTCTTATTTGTTGGTGTTTCTTTTACAACACCACAATCTGGTAATGTTTTACCTTTTGCCGTAAACTTCCAATTATTCCTAAGATTTGGAACTCGTTTTCTTTGTTTTATTAAATCATTTGCATCTTTATAAACAGATAACCCATATGCCTTATCTATTTTCTTAAAATCTTCTCTATCTGGGAATAAAATAACATGTGAATAAAAATCATCAGAACTAAAATTATTTTTTTTTGTCATTCTAAATACATCAATAGCTTCTTCCCTTGCGTCATTTGGAGGACACCACTCAGGAAAAAAAACTGGGAACCTCTTATTCATACTCATCTCTCCTTAAATTACATATTTAAATATTACCACTAAATTTCTATTAGCACAAACGCTATTTACTTTCAATACGACATATGTATATGAATACACATACCAACTACAAATTAGATTCTTATATGTCTCAAGAATTATTAGATAAGAACTTAATTTCACAATTAAAATATTAAAAGCAACCGCGCTATTTCTTAGTATTTTGCCTTTTAAAAATATCGATCCAATTTAATGTAGCACTTATATTACATATAGCTATAAGAATAAAGAAAAACAAAGGAATCACTACTAACATCCTTTTTTAGATTATTTTCTTTTTTCTAGTTTCTTTCCATTTTTCACCATGCTTTGCTTCCCCCTCTTACCTCACTATTTTGCGAACTTATCGCAAATTCTTGCGAAATATTGTGCAGCATGATATACTTTTTTTAGCATTGCACAAGGAGGATTATTATGGCCGTTTCATACAATAAACTATGGAAATTACTTGTAGACAAGAAAATGAGTAAAGCTGATTTACGTAAAACCTCAGGCGTGTCTCCTAATACGATGACAAAGCTGCGAAGGGATGAACCCGTCATGCTGAAAGTGCTTGATAAGATATGTAAAGTGTTGGATGTCAACTATGGAGACATTATTGATTTCGTACCAGATGATGAAAGGAGTGATAATTCATGATAAACAAAAAACAAATGACCGAAGAAGATATCAAGCTCCGATATATCACTCCGGCGATCACCTCAAAATGGAGCATTAACCATATTACGATGGAAACTAAAATCACAGACGGTAAAATCAACCTCAAAGGAAATTTAGTATTCCGTGAAAAGCCAAAAAGGGCAGACTATATTCTTTATATCAATACGAACAATCCTATCGCCATAGTTGAAGCCAAAGACAACAAGCATACCATATCTTATGGATTGCAGCAGGCTATGACTTATGCACAGATGCTTGATGTTCCTTTTGCGTATAGTTCCAACGGTGATGCTTTTTATGAGCATGACTTTCTGACTGGCCAGGAAAAACAACTTGCATTGTCTAAATTTCCTTCTCCAGAGGAGTTGGTTGTTCGTTATCATAATAGTAAGGGTTTGAATGAAAAAGAAAAACAAATTCTAAACCAGCCCTACTATACAAGCCAGACCACATATGAACCTCGCTATTATCAGCGCAATGCGGTTAATCGCACCGTGGATGCGATTATCAAAGGGCAGCCAAGGATTCTTCTAGCCATGGCAACTGGCACCGGCAAAACATATACCGCTTTCCAAATAGTATATCGTCTACTGAAAAGTGGACTGAAGAAAAAAGTGTTGTACCTTGCTGACCGCAATATTCTTGTTGACCAATCAATTCTACAAGATTTCGCTCCGCTTGAAAAGACAATACATAAAATTAATTTCACTAAGGATGACCCCATCACCATAACATCTCATGAGGTCTATTTTTCGTTGTATCAGCAATTGACCGATCGTGAGGATAACGAGGACGAGAACAGCGAAGATGAAACTATCAGCCGACTCTCAACATTATTTAAAAAGGACTTCTTTGACCTCATCATCGTAGATGAGTGTCATCGTGGCTCTGCAAAGAAAGATAGCAACTGGCGTAAGATACTTGACTATTTCTCCTCAGCTACACAAATCGGTATGACTGCTACGCCGAAGGAAACAAAATATATCTCTAACTCCGATTATTTTGGAGAACCTATATATACCTATAGTCTTCGAGAAGGTATCGAGGATGGGTTTTTGGCTCCGTTTAGGGTTATCAATATCCGCGCCAACATTGGTGAAGGTTGGCGTCCATTCAAAGGCCAGTGCGACAAAAATGATCAAGTAATCGAAGACCGCATTTATACTAACAGTGACTTTGACTACAACATCATCCTTGAAGACCGTACATATGAAGTTGCAAGGGAGATTACGGAATATCTCAAAAGCGTAGGTCGGATGGACAAAACCATTGTTTTCTGTGCTACTGAGGATCATGCCGAGCGAATGAGAATTGCTTTGACAAATCTCAATGCCGATATGGTCAAAGAGCACCCCGACTACGTTGTGCGTATAACCGGCAGCGATACTTACGGCAAGAGTAAAATAAATTATTTTATATCTGTCTCATCTCAATATCCTGTAATTGCTACTACATCAAAACTGCTCTCCACTGGCGTTGATTGTAAAATGACGAAACTTATTGTGCTTGATCAGATGATTGGTTCTATGACGGAATTCAAACAGATTATTGGTCGTGGCACTCGGCTTCGTGAGAAGGAGGGTAAAACGCACTTCACAGTCATGGACTTCCGCAACGTCACGCGTCTGTTCGCAGATCCTGACTGGGATGGTCCCATTGAGCAGGATGATGATTATGGTAAAGGCGGTAGCAAGCCTGTCACCCCTAGACCTGTTACTCCTCCTGGCTCCGGTCCAGACCCCAAAGAAAAACCTATCGTTGATGAGCAAGGATGCATAGTTAAAGTGATTGGGAAAACTGTTTCGATATATGATACTAATGGAAAGCTGCTCCGGCAGGAAAGCATAATAGATTACACCAAGTCTAACATTCTTGGATCATATGCTTCTTTGGACAATTTCGTCCAAAAATGGTCTTCTGAAGAAAAGAAAGAGAGCATTAAGGATTTACTCTTGGAACGTGGTATCGACCTTGAGAACCTGAAGACAGACCAGAGTATGGCCGATGTGGATGATTTTGATTTCATATGCCATGTTGCCTTTGGCCAAAAACCACTGACACGCCAGGAACGAGCAAATAATGTCAAGAAGCGTGATTTTTTGAGTAAATATAAAGGTGTTGCTCGTGAGGTCTTGGAAGCACTTTTGGACAAGTACATGAACACAGGTATTTATGAAATTGAGAAAACTGAGATTTTGAAACTTGATCCGTTCCTGAAATTCGGCAAACCTTCAAGGATTGCACAGTTTTTCGGCGGCAAAGACGGATATTTGCAAGCGATCAAAGAATTAGAAGAAGAACTTTATAAGGTGGGTTAAATAATATGAGTAACTTAGGAAATTTTGTAAAAAGAATACGTGACATCATGCGTAATGATGCCGGTATCAACGGTGATGCTCAACGCATTGAGCAGATAGCGTGGATGCTATTTTTGAAGGTATATGACTCCAAGGAACAAGACTGGAATATGGATGAGGACAATTATCAGTCAATTATCCCTAAGGATTGCAGTTGGAGTAACTGGGCTGTAGATGACAGAAGTGGCAATGCAATGACTGGTGACAGGCTGATGGATTTTGTCAATATTACTCTGTTTCCAACTCTTAAAGAGCTGAATGTCACCCCTGAAACGCCCATTAAAAAGTCCATTGTAAGAACTACGTTTGAAGACGCCAACAACTACATGAAGGATGGTGTTCTGCTCCGTCAGGTCATCAATATTATTGATGAATTAGATTTGAGCGATTATGAGGAAAGCCATGCCTTCGGAGATATCTATGAATCCATTCTGCGCGAATTGCAAAGTGCAGGTTCTGCCGGTGAGTTTTATACACCTCGTGCGGTTACAGATTTTATGGCAAAAATGATACAACCTAAAATTGGTGAACAGATGGCGGATTTTGCCTGCGGAACAGGTGGTTTTATTACAAGCTGGCTGAAGGAACTGTCCCCATCAATTAAAACAACAGATGACCAAACTAAATATGATAATTCCATTTATGGCATAGAAAAAAAGCAGTTCCCATATATGCTTTGCATCACCAATATATTGCTTCATGGTCTTGATGTTCCAAAAATCTATCATGATAACTCTCTGCTTCGGGATGTACTGGACTACACACAAGATGATCAGTTTGATGTCATCTTAATGAATCCTCCTTATGGTGGTAGCGAAAAAGCAGATGTTAAAAACCATTTTCCATCAGATCTTGCAAGCAGTGAGACGGCAGACCTCTTTATGTCCGTTATAATGTATCGCTTGAAGAAAAGCGGTCGTGCGGGGGTCATTATACCGGACGGTTTTCTGTTCGGCACTGACAATGCAAAAGTTTCTATCAAGAAAAAACTGTTTTCGGAATTTAATTTGCATACAATTATCCGAATGCCGAGCAGCGTGTTTTCTCCCTACACCTCCATCACTACAAACATCTTGTTCTTTGACCGAGCAAAGCCAAGCACAGAGACATGGTTCTACCGTATGGATATGCCAGAGGGATATAAGCACTTCTCTAAGACCAAGCCTATAAAACTGGAGCATTTTAACTCAGTGATTGAATGGTGGAATGATCGACAGGAGATTAATATTGATGACTTTGACAAGGCGAAGAAATATACTGTTCATCAGCTTTCCGAAGAACTGGGCTACAACCTCGATCAGTGCGGTTATCCCCACGAAGAAGAGGAAATTCTCGACCCGATGGATTTGATTTATGAGTACGAGGAACGGAGGGCATCTCTGAATGCTGAAATCGACCGTGCGCTTGGTGACATTACCACAATTCTTGGAGGTGAGAAGCAATGACCCCACAGGAATTAAAAAATAGCATTCTACAGTTAGCTATTCAGGGCAAGTTGGTTGTACAGCACGCTGAAGAAGGAACCGGCGAAAATCAATATGAAAAAATCAGCATCGAAAGGGCCGAACTGATTCAGCAGAAAAAGTTTAAATGGAAGCAGCAGCCAACTCTCTCAGAAGATGAATTACCTTTTGATGTCCCAGACTCATGGAAATGGGTCAGGTTGGGCGATATCATTTCCGTTGCATCTGGAAAAGGCTTAACATCAACGCAAATGGTTGACGGCCCAATACCTATATATGGCGGAAACGGTATAACTGGATATCACAATAAAAGCCTTCTCCATGAAGAAACTGTGGTTATTGGACGCGTTGGATTCTATTGTGGTAGCATTCATATCTCAGAAAAAGAATCGTGGGTAACTGATAATGCATTCATAACAACATACCCTCAATTGAGTATAGACAGAGGTTTCCTTGTGTATATACTCGGCCATTTGAACTTGGGCAGAAACAACAACGCAACAGCTCAGCCGGTAGTGTCTGGAAAAAAGATATATCCAGTACCATTTCCAATTCCGCCCCTTTCCGAGCAGAAGCGCATAGTCGCTAAAATTGAAGAACTCCTGCCGTATATCGACTGCTATGAGCAGGCCTGGAGGAAGCTGGAGGATTTCAACAAGCGTTTCCCCAGCAATATGCAGAAATCCATCCTGCAAATAGCCATTCAAGGCAAACTTGTCGAGCATCACCCTGAAGAAGGCACAGGCGAGGAACTTTATCAACAGATTCAAGCAGAAAAACAGAAACTCATCAAAGCCGGTACTATCAAAAAAGAAAAGCCTCTTCTGGAAATTACAGAGGATGAAAAACCGTTTGATATTCCGGAGAGCTGGTCGTGGGTGAGGGTTGGTAGCATTACTTCATTGAATCCTAAGAACATTCTCGATGACAACCTGGATGTTGCATTTATACCAATGGCATGCGTGTCTGATGGATTCAGAAATCAACATATGTTTGAAGTGAGAAAATGGAAAGAGATCAAAAAAGGTTTCACCCATTTTGCAAATGGTGACATTGGTGTTGCCAAAATCACACCATGCTTTCAGAACAGAAAGTCCGTAATATTCAGTAAATTGGAAAATGGATATGGCGCAGGTACAACAGAGCTGTCGATTATAAGAGTACTTAATAACACACTAGTGCATGATTATTTACTTTGGTTTTTTAAGACCGACCACTTTATTACAAATGGTGTAAAGTCTTTTAGTGGAACCGCTGGTCAGCAAAGAATTCACAAAGACTATTTGGCAACTTGTCTTATTCCCCTCCCACCACTAGACGAACAAATGCGCATAGTAGCCAAGCTAGAAGAAGTCCTACCACTGTGTGAAAAGTTGAAATAATCTCCATTGTTGTACAACGTGGAGTTTTGTTTCTCATCGTCACATAAATATAGAAACCAAATAAACACCAAAGATGACAGTAGTATATTTGATCAATACAAGAATTTTTATAAGTAAAAATTACAAAAATTGTATCTATGTTGTCAACTCACAAACCTTAAAGTAATTCTGTCCACCCAACCCCCTACTTTCTTGATTTTATAAGGTTCTCGCAACAAAAAATCCGTGATCATGAACCTAATAAAATCAAGTTCAAAATCACGGAAACACTTTAATTCAGGCATTTTTAGACACTATACTTCTAAACCTTTGACATCAACACTACACACTCAACATGGGCTGTATAAGGAAACATATTTATCAACACCTTCCAATGATATTAATGCCTTAATATCTTACAGGAACTAAAGATTTTAGATATTTCTTATTGTACCTCAGACCATTTAAATGCTCAGCAAATTATTTATTATGTCTAAAAGTCGGCATACATGTTATTACAGTATCCGACTCCTTTTAGGTAATCTTACAAAGATATTGTTAGGTTTCTTGTCATTTTCTTAATATGAATAACTACCAACTCACCTTGCATGGTAATTTATCCCTTTAGTGTAATAAAAATATAAAACTAACCTAACCTCCTCTTCATAAAGAATGGTGTTTGTGAAATTTATCATAACATACATTATGTTTATCATATTAGCTTTCCAATAATACGTACCGCTAATTCAATAAATAAATCAATGCTTTTATTATAATTTATATTTCAATATCCCTTATAGAATATTAAATTCAAGGTGCGTAAACAAGTCATTCACCCCATGACAATAATCTAAAAAGTGCTGATTTTAAACGATTCAGCGCACTTAATGATAAAGAAAAGAACTTCTTGATTTTCATACCATCTACCTTTTTGCTATAATCTGTCACCTCCACAAGTTTAACTTCTTGCCTATCTTGATTGTTTAATTCTTCAAAGTCAACTTCATGAATATCCGTTATAATCTCAACGTTTTTCAATCGATAAAGGTTTGACCGTTGCCCACCCTTATCATGAAACCGACTTTCCCTTTTAAGAAATCCAGCTTCTTCAAGATCATTCAATGCTCTTTGTACGGTTCTTGGGCTAACATTACATTCTGTTGCTATAGTCTTTACTCCCGGGAAACATGTTAGTGCTTGATCTGCTCTATTAATCAAATAAAATATTATTAGGGTTGCTCTTTTAGTCAGACACGCTGCGTATATTGCATTCATCATTTTGCCTTTTTCAGTCATATTAATCCTCCTTGGTTTAGTTCATAATAATATATTTATTTAATATCTGTTGCCATAAATCCCCATTTGATTCCCCATCAAATAGACTTGGTGTATATTCACTGAAATATATTTTTCCATATCTATTACTATATTTTCTTTGTTCTAATTCATGTACGAACGAGAATACCGTACTTATATCAATGTCTTCAAATGTTCTTACTGCTTTTTCATACGATGCTAATTCATAAGGTTTTCCTGTGGAGCATAATAATCCAACATCACATTTATTCTGTATAGCAGTAACAATTCTAGAATCAACAACACCCATATCATAAATTATGAAGTTGAAACTTTCTTCACTATTTGCATTTAATCCCATAAAACAAATTCCATTACAAATAATAACATCATCTTTTCTAATCATCTGAGGATATGCATTACTAAATTGTTTTAAGTGACCACTATCATTAGCTTCTACATAACAGACTTTTGCCCCTATCCCAGATAAATAATGACTCAGATTCATAGCCATTGTAGTTGTTCCTGATTTATGGTCTACTCCTGTAACTGCTATTTTAATTTCTCCTTCTAAAAAACTATAATCCGGCTTAAACTGATTCCCAATGATGTCTCCATTGTTCATCAGTAGTTGTGCTTCTTTTTTACTCATGCCCAGATTACTTGTGACTTGGACAATTTGTTTCTTCAAAAGGTCTATCTCATCCGAACATACTATGTTATATATCCCATGGTCTATCAATTGTTGAACCAATGATTCCTTACCTTCTTTGGTTTCCAAGAAGAAGATTACTCTAGATGTATACATACTTCTAAATGCAATAACCGCTTCGATAATTTCATCTTCCGTATCCTTTAATCCATTTAGATCAATTGCAAAGAGTGTATAATGATTCAAACTTCGCATATCATGAACGACAAATTGCTTAAGTTGAAATGTCCCAGTAAGTTTTTTGATAATCATTCCTTGCTCGTCTGCTAAAAAATCAAAAATCCCAACATTCTCATTACTTGATAAATACAACAACATCAGTCACCACCTCCTTCCCATAGAATCTCAAAGTCCTTTGGTATCACAATTTCTTTTTCCTCTGGTTGATATGTAAATAGTAATACAACACCGAT
>Ga0314774_1001325_pt1 | contig 16089 bp, 19 predicted proteins | sample MetaGCBIA2018_FD_204515 | JGI IMG/M metagenome (GOLD analysis project Ga0314774, IMG submission 204515) | Cryopeg brine microbial communities from Beaufort Sea near Barrow, Alaska, United States - CBIA 2018 | ecosystem: Environmental > Aquatic > Marine > Coastal | place: USA: Alaska | collected... | reverse complement strand
AAGTGGACCATGCCGATCAGAGATTGGAGAGCCGCCCTCAACCGGTTTACCATAATATTTGGAGACAGAATGCCCGCTTACTGACAACCAAAACCAAACCCACATACACAAACTACTTTACGCCGCCGGCATCAAGGGTGGTTTCAATCCTGGCGAGACGTTCTTCAAGTCTCTCCATAGCATCAGGCATAGCCTGCTGCTTTTTGGTCCCGGAGCTGAAGGCAGGGTTGTTCACCCACCAATCCATGCCCATCTCCTTGGCCTTGTCAACGGAACAGATAACGAGCCGAATCTGGATCGTCAACAATTCTACGTCTACGAGATTTATGCGTATATCGCCGGCGATAACAATACCTTTGTCCAAGATTCTTTCGAGAAGATCCGCCAGATTAGTGCTTCCCACCGAATGTTGGGTGCCACGTTGAATTGCCATTTTCTTTTCCTCCATTATACTAAGCGACTACAACAACTTCCCCAAAGGGCCTAAATCCAGATTCAAATCTTCGCTCTCGAAACCAAATTCACTGGCAATCTTGGTGAGTTCCTCAGACTGACGCATCAACGTAAAGCCGAGACGCTCAATCTCTTCATCTGTAAGGCCGCCACCGTCAATCCTACGGATTGCCTGTTTTTCCAAAAGTTCATGCAGGAGCTTGACTACGGTCAGAACAAGCTGGGCCAGTCCGTTTTTTGTCTTCTCGGCATCTAGTTTTATACGGCGGGGTGCTCCGGTTTCTTTTCTCTCCTCATTTAGGTTCATGCGATCATACGAGGAGTGATTACCCTGCGACGCCATGATTTTTGCAAAACTGCTCAAGTCCGGCGACTCCACCTTAGAACTTGAGGGGAGAGAAACCTTGGAGCCTGTACCCATGTTCTTTTTCATTGCGCCAGCCCTTCCTCGTTACGGGCCGTTTCCACAGAGGTCAGGATGACCTGTAGCCCCAAATAAACGAGATCGATTTCGGCAACGGAAATCACGACGTCGCCGACAATAACGGCACCTTTGTTGATGATTCTATCCAGAACCTCACACAGGGTGACATGTTCATTTTCATCCAGTTCGTCATCAAACATGTTGCACCTTACTTTCTGTCAAGCCAAGCTTGACACGGAAATCATTATTTAAAATCATTATCATTCAGGAGCGATACAAAAGCTGTCCCAGTGCACCGAGATTTTCAATCCCACGGGGATCGCTCTGCTGATATACCACCGTCTGTATAATGTGAGGAGGTAAATCCAAGGCAAATCTTTCCCGTACCGCAGTTTCTCTGCGGAACAGTGCACTACAAAGTAGGTCGCTGGAGTCCGGGGTTGCCATGTTCAAAAACAGACAGGGAACTTGGATTTTCAGACGCCCGCAGGCGGCGACAAGATCCATCGTTTCCGCAAAGGACATCTCCGTTAGGACGCTGACCGCGTAGAGAGCGGCCCGGGACGGGTCGCTCAACAATGCCCGCAGACGTTTCAGATCCTTGGATAGCCTGACTAGTCGCTCGGAGGTCTTCGGCAAGCGGAAGATTTCTCGGTACTTCAGGAAAATGGTAAAGAACGCCTTCAACCATCCATCGATGATCTCCGGTAATTCCAACAACCTGATCAGATGACCTGTGGGTGCCGCATCGATAACCAAAATGTCGTATCCCTCTGGAGTCAGTAACTCCATCACTGCAGCTAAGGCCATCAGTTCGTCGATCCCAGGGGGAGATAGATCCATGATCCGTTCCATGACTTCACGATCAAACGTCATATCCAGATTCGGCAACAACTGGGATAGAAATTGCGCAAGCTCATTCTGATACATAGTTTTCAGGGCATTAAAATCTGCGGTGGCATCCATTTCCATGGCCCATAGCCCTGGCGACACCTCCTTCGGCTGGGTGTCGAGTGGCACGTTCAAACAGTCGGCCAGGGAATGAGCTGGATCAGCAGAAAATAGAAGTATCCGTTTTCCTATATGGGCACGCGCCAGATGCATGGCCGTGGCACAAGCTAGGGTGGTCTTCCCGACGCCCCCCTTTCCGGCAAAAACAAACATCTCCATGTCCGGCTCCGGCAGAGGGGCGGGGCTGTCTACGCGGGGAGGTATCGGAGGCAAGGATACCTGGGCTCCGCCGGGGAACGGCACTACTTCTTCAATGCCTTCCCAGAAGGAACAAAGTGAGTCCATACCTCGGACTTCCTCAGGATAGATGGGAACCCCCCAGAACTTGAGCCCGGAGAAACAAGGATCTTTTAAGATTTTGGCTAGTTCCTGCATCTGACTGGCACGGATATGACGGCAGGAGAGACACGGACTTTCAGGGTACAGGCGATTGATAACCACATCCACAACACCGATACTGAGGCGCTGCAATTCCCGGATCAAATCCCGCGTTTCCTCGATGCTCAAGGGCTCGGCCACCGTAACCGGAACAAATCGGCACTGCTGATGATCCTTGAGGAGTTTTTCCATCTCCTTGACGGATGCGGCAAGCCCTTCGATGAAGTGATCGAGGTCGTCCCGCTCATAGGCCCCTCTGTAGAGCTTCTTCATGTACCGGTGTTTAGCCAAGAGCGAGTCTAAGGCTTCCAGCCATCTGTGGATCATGTTGGGCATTTCCATGAGGCGCAGGGTGTGCCCAGTTGGTGCTGTATCCATGATGATCACATCATAGGCCCGTTCATTGACCCAGCGGCTTATCTCTAGAAAGGCTATCAGTTCGTCCATTCCCGGCAGGGAAAGTTCCAGGAAAAGGTTAATGTCTTCTTCATCAAGAAATGTACCCCGCGAGGCGATTTCCATCAACCGCTGCCGGTTTTTCTCCTGAAATGCGCAAAGATAGGCATCGGCATCGAGTTCCATAACCTGAATATTGGCCGGTACGGTCGCTCCGGCCAAACTGTCCTGAATTGAATGAGCGGGATCGGTGGAAACCAGAAGCAGGGATTTGTCAGGATAACGGAGGGCTAACTCCAGTGCAGTTGCCGTAGAGGCCGTAGTTTTACCCACACCCCCTTTGCCGCCGAACAGCAAAAGACGGATGCCCTGATCTGATAAAAAAAATGGAGAAGTTACAAAAGAACTCATGATTCATACCTTATTCTGTGGCATTTTTTTCAGCGGAAAGGCGTCTTTATCATTTCCTATTCGTCGTCACCCTCATCGTCATCCTCGTCCTCACCCTCCTTGATGGCGTCGAGGCGATCGAGGAGTATCTTTTCTTCGGCATCGAATTCCGCTTCGGTTATTTGCCCAGTCTCCAGCATCATATAGAGTTCGCTGATCTTGGACGTTATATCCTCCGCTTCGTTCGCCTGCGCTTCCGTGGCGGCGCGGTGGATCTCCTTAAAGACCCATAAGAGTCCGCGCGCTGGCGCCATTAGAATGTCATCAATCAGGAACATTTCAACCTTCAGCAGGGACAATGGTGATACGGGACACCTTCATATGATATTTTCAAGAGCGGAGTTCAACGTCCACAAAATTGTGAGGCGCCCATGGTCCATTGAAATCAAAAGAAAAATTATTGTCAAAGCCACGCGCCGCATCGAATACTGCCGCCTCAAAATCCTTATCCACCGCCGCCCGATCGACTAAACAGACAAGATTCATGACGTCCCGTTCGGTTCGGGGAACGTTTCTCTTGATTTCAGAACAGACGGGAGACAGAATAGTTTCCACCCGTTCCGTATGCTCCTCCCGGTCCTCATTAAGTACCCATTCGAAGAGACGCCCAACCTCCATTTTGTCTGCCTGTGTGGGAACACGTTTATTACCCATGAACTGATCCCTCGCAACCCGAATCTCCGCATGACTTTTTGCAAAATACTCAAAAATATTCGGCACATCCCACGCAACCCGCAATCCCATCTCCACCTTACCATGGACGCGCCGAAGCTGTTCAACAAGGGATTTTCGGTTTAGCGATAGGATTCGGTTGATCTCTTTTGCCCCTTCTCCGATAACACCGAAAGTGATCGGCAAAGGTGTTTCTTCTTCCATGAGGCGTTTCAGGACTGCCTGATGAGCGGCGATGTGGCGGCGTTCCGGGCGGATTTTTCCTTTGCCGAAATCACTGACCACTGCGGCTACCTGGTCATCGGCAATGACATAAACCGACTCACCGTCAATGCCGATATTGCCGATATTGCCGTACTCCCGCGCCCCCGCCGCCGGAATGATGGCATAGAGATACTTCCCCTCAATTTTCGTTTTCTTACCGCCCATAATGCCGTCCCCCTTTATTTTATTCAACTTCACCACCGCGTGTCGTTTGAACGAATTTGACAGCCTTGATAGCGCAGTCAACCAGTTTTACTTCCAACAGGGCGCTGCACGTATAACACTTTACCTGCCCCTCGTAATCGCAGTAGGCGTCATCGAGGTCGATAGTGTGACCGCAGGATAGACAATTGATCTTCATCTTTGTTCCTCCTTGTTTACCAGTACCTGCGTGAGATACCTTTGAATCTAATAGCAGCTGCTCATCCCTGGAAGGCCACTCTTCGGCATTTCACTAATCCTTCATGCTGTGCCCACTGTGCGATCAGCCAAGCAAAAGAGAACCGATTTTTAGTATTTAATCTTGAATGACCCTGTCTTTGTTCGTGGCGCTACCATAGTGGAAGGGTCCGTAACATCAGGTAGGGACGGGTGCCGCACACCATTGGCTTCCAATGCAGCAAAGATTGCCCTCTGTTCCACCTCGATTTCACTAAAGCGTTTGTCAATTTGGGCAATCTTATCCAACGCGCTCTGTTTCTCTTTTCCCTTACGGAACTTTTCCATTTCCAGAATGCTGATCTTCATGTAAGACTTGTAAGAAAGCGCGCCTTCACCCGCACAACCGGAGTGCGTCTTGATATCCTGCACCCCCCTCATGATCCTCTTCGTCATGGGGTGACCTCTTTGACTTTCTCCTTGACCGGTTTTACTGAACCGCAGTACTTGCGAATCGTCTCTTCAACCTTCTGCGACATGACAGAATGACCGTCCCGTGTGACCTTGGCGGTGTCATTGCCCAAGACATCCCGGCAGATCATCTGAAAAAACTTATCATCTCCATTTACGCGCCGGTTCTGAGAAGCAAGGATACGGCCGATGGCGACCCCGGCCCGAATGGTCGGACGGTTATTGTTCACCCCGAAATTCCTCAATTCCCGTACGATATCCACTATCCGCTCGGCGTCTTCCTCCGGGAGTCCCGATTTTTTCGCGACAATCATGATTTCAGTATCCCGGTCATAGTGATCCAACTGGATGGTAATCAGGCGGTCCATCAGGGCGTCCTGCGTCTTGTGGACTCCGGCGTACTCTTCGGGATTGGAGGTAAAAATCGCCCGGAACTCGGAGTGCACGGCCATGTATCCCCCTCCTGAGTCGCGCATTTTCGGCAAGTTCAAAATCCCCTCGGAAAGAACGCTCAAAAGTGCATTGTTGGCCTCTGGAGGGGATCTATTGAACTCGTCATAAATAAGAACCTCCCCTTGTTCACAAGCCGTGGTCAACCGGTTGGCCACCCAGAGGCTTTTCATTTCTTCCTCCGTCTTCATGACCGAGTGAATATAGTTATCGACCAGTTTGCTCTTCCGGTAGCCAGTGTCTTTGCCCACAAGATCGGAACTGCCGAATTCATCATCTCCGTGAACGAGAGTAATAGTCCGTCCCAATTTGGATGCCACATGGAAGGCCATGGTCGTCTTTCCCGTCCCCGCCACGCCCGAAAAATGAACGGGATAACCAGCCACCAGATAGGCTAAAGCCCGCTCCACTATCTCCTCCACATAGGGAGAAGATATAAAACTGTCACTTGGCTCAGGGTGAACACTGTCATCCCCGACCGATTCGCGCACGGTTGATGTGCTAACCATTCTTGTTGCATTCCTATTCATAAGCACCCTTCCTCTTTCTGCCTAGTTCAATAATCCAACCTTTTCCACTGCAGTGCGGACGTGCTTTTTCCTGACAACCACTCATAGGCAAGCTTTACATAAGTTCACACTGTCAAGCAACATATATATTTCAATAATAAATCCGGCACTGACCGAATCGGTACGAGCGAAAATAAAAACGAACTTATTTTTTGCCTGGCTTCCCATCTTTGACTGTTTTGTAGGGCTTTTTACCCGGCAAAACCTTCTCATTATGTTTCGGAATCCCCGGAGAGGAAACAGGAGTTGATGACGTATTAACCTTGGGGGCGGCAATCGGCTCATTTTTGGCAGCGGCAGTCGGCGGCGTTTTAGGGGCGGCAATCGGCTCATTTTTGGCAGCGGCAGTCGGCGGCGTTTTAGGGGCGGCAATCGGCTCATTTTTGGCAGCGGCAGTCGGCGGCATTTTAGGGGCGGCAATCGGCTCATTTTTGGCAGCGGCAGTCGGCGGCGTTTTAGGGGCGGCAATCGGCTCATTTGGCGGCGCAACCGTATTCTTCTCTTCTTCCTTCATTGGTGCCCTGAACGTGACCGGCGTCTCCTCCGCCTTAGACGCAGGCGCCTCGACCTTCCTCCTTACCGCCTCTTCAACGATCGGTGGCACAGGTGTCACGATCATAGGTTCTTTTTGCAGCTTAACTTGTTGGGGTTTCCTGACGCTCTGGCCGCGCCAGGCAAGTCGGATTCCCATCAGGTCATCCGCCGTCCCTTTGAGTAGGTTAGTAACCTGTCTTTCCATCTCTGACAAAAAGGCCCCCCGGTCGTATCTTCCCTTCCGAGCCATATTCTCTCTGTCTTTGGAAAAAGTGCTCAGCAGGGAGTTTACCTCATCGACTAGAGTGGCCACAAAAACCTCCCGCTCTCCTCGCGCTTGTTTTGCCATTGCGGTGCGGGCTGCGGCAAAATCGACCTGCATAGCTGAAACCGTGGAAGCCAGTTCCGTGGCTCCGCGCGCCAGTTCCTGCATCAGTGTACCTCGATCACTCCGCAAGGAGTCAATTTTCCTGCGCAGACGCGTCATATCATGTGTTAAATTTCCCATGATGATTTCCCTCCTCACTCTCTTTAAACGCAATAATACCTGTGCAGGGCGGCGACTCAAAAGCCCCCGCCCCCACAGGCGTTATGTACTCAGGACTATTTATCAGGCTGGAGTAGCAGCGCTGGCGGTCAGACCAATCGCCTCAGCATACTTGAGGTAGGTTTCAACTGAAGCAATAACAACTCTCGCTTCAATGGAAAGCAGCTCAATACCAACCAGAGATACTTTCACCCACGCATCAATTACGATACCTTTGTCCAAGATACGATCGACAACTTCTGCTAAACTCGAAGAATCGGTTGATTTCTGTACTTTTGCCATGATAGATTATCTCCTCTTTCTTAGTGTTAACGCCTATTTTGTCTTGCCTAACCAAACACGAGAGGCACCTGCAAGATCTGAGGCGGTCTCTTTTCTCATCTTGCCAACTTGTTTCTTGATCATTGCCACATATGCGGCCCGTGCCCTACCGCTTTTTTGGGCCATTGCGGCGTGATCTGCGGCAAAATCTGATTGCATGGAGGAAACCGTGGAGGCCAGTTCCTTGGCGCCGCGCGCCAGTTCCTGCATCAGCGTACCTCGATCACTCCGCAAGGAGTCAATTTTCCTGCGCAGACGCGTCATATCATGTGTTAAATTTCCCATGATGATTCTCCCTCACTTTCTCCTGACACCGGAAGACCCATGAAGACGGACACTATTGATAAGCACCGCCCCATGAGCATCCAAGAAAAAAGACTTATGCCGGAGTAGCAGCGCTGGCGGTCAGACCAATTGCCTCAGCATACTTGAGGTAGGTTTCAACTGAAGCAATAACAACTCTCGCTTCAATGGAAAGCAGCTCAATACCAACCAAAGACACTTTAACCCATGCATCAATAACGATACCTTTGTCCAAAATACGATCGACAACTTCTGCTAAACTCGAAGAATCGGTTGATTTCTGTACGTTTGCCATAACTTGGTTTCTCCTTAAATTGAGGTTGATCTGTCTCTAACAATAACCCTTAGCATGCATGCTTAAGGTTAAACAATGCGAAACACATGCCAACTACCACAACTAAAACAGAACACTTTAATGTCCTAATTTCATGGACATTTTTAATAAATGTATGCGTGTCAACAGTTAGCATGAGGGTATCTATGTATTCATAACCATGGAATCAATTCCAGTAATATGAGGCATCATTACCCTGCCTGCCGGGATACGTAATGTGAAATGACGTTCACAATCGCATCATGGTCGAATGGCTTGCCGACAAAAGCGATGATCAGCCCTGTCTGAAGTGCCGCTTCGATGGTCTGATCATCTTGATAAAAGTAGCCGGAAACGATGACGATGGGAAGAGTGGCATCTGCTTTGCGGAGCCGGCGAGCCAATTCTAGACCGTCTATATCCGGAAGTTTGGCGTCCAGAAAGGCCATAACGAATTTATTGTTTTCTGTCAGCGCAATTGCATCCATAGCGCTCAAGGCTCTCTTGCTGCTAAAACCCTCTTTGTGGATGATAGTTTCAAGAATCCAGCACATATCAGGCTCGTCATCTACAACGAGAATCGGGACATCTTTTTCGTTCATGAGTCCTTCCCGCCAAGATATGCTGGTAATAGTATAGTAAAGACGCTCCCACACCCTTCCTTGCTTTCGACGGCAATGGAACCATGGTGCTGCTTTACGATAGAATAACAGAGGGAGAGGCCGAGGCCGGTTCCTTTTCCAACGATGGACGTCGTGTAGAAGGGATCAAATATTTTCCCTATATCCCGTGAGGAGATGCCGCAACCGCTATCCGTGACCGTCACTCGGACGTCGGAGTGTACCATTTCGACGTCAATTCCAAGGCGACCACCGGACGGCATAGCTTTGACGGCATTCAAAAAAAGATTCATAAAAACTTGTTGCAGAAGGGTAGCCACCCCCGTCACCATGACCGGTTTTTCAGGAAAGGATTTATCAATTTCAATCTTAAGGATATTGGCGTGATAGGTTACCAGTGTCTGGGTTTCACTGAGCAGCTCCAGAAGGTTGATCTGTGCACTCAAGGTCGTTGTGGAAGGATGGGAATACTTGAGGAGGTTCTCTATGATCGCAGAGGCCCTCTTGATCCCGCCGTGGATCTTTTCCGCGCACTCCAGTCGAAACTGCGGAGTACCATCCTCTTCCATCAGAAATTGGGCGCTGGACGAACAGATGGCCAGGGGATTCCTTATTTCATGGGCGATTCCGCCCGCCATTACCCCGAGTACGGCAAATTTCTGGGATTGATGCATCTCCAACTCAAATTTACGTTTTTCCGTCAAATCCCGCCCCACGGCCACGACGCCAGCCGTCTGATTGTTACTGTCCATCATCGGTGAAAAGGCCCAGGATACCGGAATGGATGCCCCCTTACTGGTCCGCAAGGGGCACTCTTTCATCTGAGTGTACTCACTGGTATCGATATGGGATAAAATATCCTGAATATCCTGGTGGTCCTCACCAATGCAAAATTCAGTAAAAAAACGTTCCCGTACCGTCTCCGCGCTATAACCGGAGAGTCTCTCCGCCGCCGAGTTCCACGTCTGGATCACTCCTTTTCTATCCATAGAGAGAATAAGGTCGCTGGCACTCTCCACGATACTCCCCAAGTGGCGTTCAACTCGCTGCACCTCTTCGCTCAGACGCACCTGCTCCGTCACGTCATCCATGAGGAGGAGAGTTCCCTCCACCAGTCCATCCCATCTGAAGGGGAGGATGCTATAGTAATAGATGCGGATGGGCACGCCTGGGGCGCGGTAGGTCATCCGCTCACCTTTGGTTGGCTGCTCTGTTTCGATTGCCCGGCAGATGCGCTTGGTAATATCCATCTGGTCGAGCATGACGGTAGGGAAGACCTCTTCCAGCCGGTAGCCGATGGTATTCGCGAGAGTTCTCTGCCCTTTTTCGAGGAAATTACGATTCGCCGAGACTATGCACATATTTTGGTCGATCAGGAGGACTGACGAGGGGATAGCGTCTAGGAGCATGGTGTAAAGACGCTCGTATCGCCCCGAAAGTTCGTGATCTACCGTAATCGAGATATTGTCTTCCATCTGGAACCTCTTCTTTTAGTGAAAAAGACTCCTGCCCCTTCTAGGTAGAAGGTTAGGATGAGAGTGGCTTAGAGATCGTATCCCCCAATTTACCGATATAGTCTGTGACAAAATTGTACGGCGGCCAAGGGCCGCTGAGCCTGGCCTCGTCATTGCCCATTGCCATCATATCACCGAAGGTTTCCCGGAATCGGTTAACGGCGCTTTTCGGTATCAGAAAATAGAAAGATAAAATCACGGCACCGTTTTTTGTTTCCGTTTCAGTACTATGTCTAGCGTAAAGTCCGGAAAATTCCTGTAGATACCGATCGATAAGCGCCTGGCGATCCTGAGAGGTTTCTTCCTGCATCAGGTAATGGACCTTACGAAGAGCAAGATAGGCGCGCCCATTTGTAGCTGATTTTTCATTCAGCAAAGTTGTCCCTTCCGCGGGAATTTTTTCGTCTTCCTTTCTCTGAAGGAAGATCCGTATTCCCATTTCGACGTGGCCGTCCAGCTCCGCAAGCAGGGTTTCATACTGAAGCTGCCTCTCCTTCAGAACATCCAGTACCCCCGGCAGCCCGTTCAGGAAACAGCCGTATCTCATGGGAACAACCGTCTGGCGGCGATGAATCGTCTCTACAACCTGGGCGTAGGCGAGCAGCTCTACAACTGGCGGCGCCACCTCTTCTAGCTCCATGGCCGATACTGCGGCACAGAGAGCATGAGCTTCGATAAAGATCACCGGCTTTCCTCTCACACCCGTTAAATCCCCGTAAGTTCCGGGGAGAGGCGGCCCTTTTAATATGCCGTATATAAGGTAAACCATGATTCTTCTTCCTATAGCGTCGGAGCGAAATGATAGGGCGGCCAGGGACCGGAAAGCTCAAGTTGGAGCGATTGGGACTTCTGCTGCGTATTCCATGCGTCCATCACACCTTCCATCGCCACCACAGAGCAGTCTGGCACGAGCAGGGCGGCATGGAAAAACATCTCCTCATCTCTGCCGGTGACCTCCCGAGACTGGAGACGACATTTACTGAATTCGGCCGAATTCTGTTCGGCCAACTCCCCGATTTCCTTTCCAATCCTCTTGAGCCAGAGCGTCGAAGCCTTAGCCACTTCGCCCTTGATTTTCTGCTCCAAAAAATAACGTTTCCCCGGAGAGAGTTCCGCCAATTGTTCCTTTTCCGCAGCCATACGCTCCAACGTCATCCGCACCCGGTTCTGGGGCAGATTCGCGTATCCCTTGAGGATCCATTCATTCATTCCCGCTGTATTCTGGAAAAACTTTTCAAAGACGTCCTGGCGCAGCCGCAATGCTTCCGTAACCGCAACCAGTGAAGAAAAGACCGTGCCGAAACGAACCGGCAGTACGGGGCCTTGCTCCATCGCGGCAATAACTACCTCTTCGTGACGAAGCGCTCGTGGGGCCACCCACTCCAGATTTACCATATTTTCTTTGGCCGCAGGGCCGGAGAAGTCATCTATATTAACCTCGGTCAGAACAGCGGTGACCTCCCCGATGACCTCGACAAAAAGTGGATGCATCGGGTCAATACCATTCCCGGTAATCTCAGGAAGTGAAGATGCCGGGGTCAGACAAAAAAGATAGACCCCCATGCTGTCTTTGTCTATTCCCCGGCTCATACCACCACCCTCTGCAGTTCCTCGATGGCCGCTTCGATATCCTGAAGCCGGATGAGGATGACCGGTTCTCCCTCACCTGCATTCTCCATGGTCGCAACCGCACGACGTACGGCGGTCATGGCCCCCTTGCGCACAACGGAGGCGATGTCGGCCCCACTGAACCCTTCTGTTTTCTTGGCAAGGGCGGCGGCCTGTATCTCTTTGGCTACCGGCTTCTGCCGGAGATGAACAGCAAAGATCGCCCCTCGATCCTGTTCGTCCGGCATCCTCATTTCCACGATGTCGTCGAAACGCCCCGGCCTCAGAACCGCCGCGTCCAGCATATCGAGACGATTGGTCGCCCCTAGAACGAGGATCCCTCGGAGTTCGTCGATTCCGTCGAACTCGGCCAAGAACTGACTCAATATCCGCTCCGAAACATTAGAATCGGCCGATCCGGTACTCCGAGACGGTACAAGGGAGTCGATCTCGTCGAAGAAGATGATGCAGGGGGCAGCCTGTCTAGCCTTGTGAAAGATTTCCCGGACACCCTTTTCTGACTCCCCAACCCATTTTGAAATCAGGGACGGACCCTTGACGGAGATGAAATTCACTTGACTTTCCGTGGCAATCGCCTTGGCCATCATCGTTTTGCCGCACCCCGGCGGGCCGACGAGCAGAATCCCCTTGGGCGGCGTTACCCCCCCCCTCTCAAAGAGGTGGGGATACTTAAGGGGCCACTCCACTGCCTCGATTAGACGATCCTTCAACGAGGCAAGCCCGCCAACATCTTCCCAGTGAACGTTGGGGGATTCTACAAAGACCTCACGGATGGCCGACGGCTCTATCTCCCGTAGCGCTGTCAGGAAATCATCCATTCTCACCTCAAGTTTCGAGAGAATTTCGTAGGGAATCCCGGTCTGACCGAAATCGATCTCCCCCATGATCTGACGCAGACAACTCATTGCGGCTTCCCGGCAGAGCGCCTCCAGATCCGCCCCGACGAATCCATGGGTTATCTCGGCCAGGTGTTCCATCCGAACATCGTCGGCAAGGGGCATTCCGCGGCTATGGATCTCGAGGATTCCAAGACGACCGCACCGATCTGGGATTGGAATGACGATCTCCCGGTCAAAACGACCGGGACGCCGCAGAGCCGGATCGATGGCGTTGGGAATATTGGTGGCGGCGATGACGATGACGTTCTGTCTTTTATTGAGGCCGTCCATGAGGGCTAGAAGCTGAGCCACAACTCGCTTTTCCACGTCTCCGACGACATTTTCCCGGCGGGGGGCGATGGCGTCGATCTCGTCTAAAAACAAGATGCTCGGTCCCTTGCGGGAGGCCTCTTCGAAAATTTTTCGGAGGTGAGCTTCGCTTTCGCCGTAGAACTTGTGGATGATCTCCGGGCCGCTGACGGAAAAGAAATTAGCCTCCGTCTCGTGGGCGATGGTGCGCGCGATGAGGGTCTTCCCACAGCCGGGAGGTCCGTAGAGGAGGACGCCCTTGGGAGCATCGATCCCGAGGCGTTCAAAGACTTCGGGATAACGCAGGGGAAGCTCGATCATCTCCCGGATGCGCTGGAGCTGGGATTTCAAGCCGCCGATATCTTCGTACGCGAGGATCCGGCCGGCCGCTTCTTCTCCCTGGGATTTGCCGATGACGAGGATGGTAGCCGGGTTGATAATGACCGGTCCCCGAGGTGTAACGGATTCGACCTTGAAGAAAGCTGCGCGGCTGCCGAACAGAGCCGCCTGGATTTTAGCCCCATCCATGACCGGCAGACCGTCGAGCAGGCTCCCGATGTATTGCAGATCCCGCTCCACCGGGGTAACGTTGGTCGGAGTCAGGACAATCCGTTCCGCAGGCCGACACTTTATTTTGCTGATTTTCACCGTTTCATCGAGGCCGACGCCGGCGTTCTCACGCGTCAGGCCGTCCAACTGGACCCGTGACTGACCGCGGATTTCCTGATAGGCCGGCATGACCTTGCAGAGCGCTTTCCGCTTGCCCTCGACTTCCACCGTATCTCCGACTGCGGCCCCAAGCAGTTCGAGGTCTTCCGGTCCAATTCGGGCCATGGCACGACCGACATCCTTGGTTAATGCTTCCGTCACTTTCAGTTTGATAAACTTTTCACTCTCTTTCATGGTTCACCTTCTCACAGCGGATGGTCACGATACCGTTGTTACAGGTCACCTTGATTCTCTCTTTGGAGGGTGTGTGACTGAGAAGTACCTCTTTCCGGTACTTTTTCTCCCCCTTTTCGGCCGAGATTGTCAGAACATCGTCCTGGAGATCGATTTTTATATCCCCCGTTCCCACGCCGGGCATTTCCGCTATAAGGGTTGTGGCGTCTTTGTCTTCGAAGACATCAATGAGTGGTTCATGGATCTCCTGAACTATCGCCTCGCCGGTTACCTTGTCCTTGCGGATATTGCCAAACGGTTCCACACTAACCTCGTCACCCTTACCACCAAGACCCGTCTTCAGGCTAAAACCATAGACACCCTTCATGCTGCCTTCTTTGGAAGGGTAGTTAAATTCACCCTTTTTAGTGACGGTTTCCCCTTTTTCCGAGATCTCGTTGAGTTTTTCTGCGATGTCGGTCAAACCGCTGATGATTCGGCTTAATTTGCTCTCGCCCCCACCCTTTTCTCCTGCAGAACTGCTCTTGTCCCACGGCTCTTCCTGTGCCCCCTGGCGTTTGGAAAAACGTTCCCCAGAAGCTGCCATCTTGCCAAGGTTATTAATAAATCCAGACAAAGTGCTAAAAACACCCCCCACGTCATCGCTTTGAACAGAGTCCTTTTTTTTGCCATCAGATGTACGTTTAGTCTTCATGTATCCCTCCAGTCTGCTGAATGCCGAACTTCTTTGCTTTTGTGTGCATAGTCTTGTAATCAATCTTCAACAACCTGGCTGCCCTGGCTTTGTTGCCACCAGTAGCTTTCAGCACCGCCGTGATCACCTCTTTTTCAACCAGATGGACGCTGTGTGAAACTATCTCGCTCAGGGAGGCGTTCTTCCATGGAGTCCCCTGGATATCAGCAGAGAGGGCCATTCCCGGCGCTGGGATCAGCTTGATGTTGAGATTCTTTTCGGTGATTGTATTGCCAGCCACCAAGGCTGCCCGCCGGATCACCGAGCGGAGTTGGCGCACATTACCGGGCCAGTCATAAGACATCATTGTTTCCACCGCCCCGTCAGTAAAACCGCTTACCGTTTTTTTCAGCTCGATATTTACCAGATCCAAAAAACGCCTGGCTAAATATAGGATATCATCTTTCCTTTCCCGGAGAGCGGGGACACGGATGGTAAACTCGCTTAAACGATAATACAGATCCTCGCGAAACACACCGTCATCCGACATTTTCTTGAGGTCTTGGTTGGTAGACACAATAAGCCGGGTATCAAAGTTGATCGGTTTAACACCGCCGACTCGGTAGAGCTTGCGGTCCTGTATCACCCGGAGGAACTTCGCCTGGGAACCGGCGGGCATGTTTCCGATCTCGTCCATCAAGAGGGAACCGCCGTGAGCCAGCTCGAATTTGCCAGATGTCTGGTGATCCGCCCCGGTGAAAGATCCCTTTTCATGACCGAATAGTTCGCTCTCCAGGAGGTTCTCTGGGATAGCGCCGCAATCTACAGGCATGAAAGGCCCCTTGGCTCGGGCGCTGTCTTCGTGGAGAGCCCTAGCGACAAGTTCTTTTCCCGTACCTGTTTCACCGATGATGACCACGGAAAAATCCGACTGTGCCACCCGGTGAATATCCGCTGCCAAACGGCAAATCTCGCTACTCGGCCCCATGTGCTCGATCAGACCGAAGTTTCCTCTATAACTATTATCTACGGATTTGAGCCTTCTCTTTAATTGACCTTCCGTCAGGGCACGAAGGACAACCTTGGCGACCTCCTTATTGTCGAATGGCTTGGCAAGATAATCAAAAGCCCCTCCCTTCACGGACTCCACGGCTTGGTGGATATTGGCGTGACCCGTCAAGAGCACCACGGGCATATCGTCATCTATTTTCTTGATTCTTCTAAGAACCTCCATCCCGTCGAGACCCGGCATATGAACATCCAGAAGAACGGCATCCGGGGCTTCAAGGTAGACCTTCTGCATCGTCTGCTCGCCGTCGGCCGCCGTGATGACACTGATCCCTTCCTTTTCTAGGATATAGGTCAAGTTTTCTCTGATTGCGGCCTCATCATCACTGATCAGGACACATAAAGAGCGATCATTCATAATAATATTATTGTCCTTCTGCTGAAGATACGTAACTATTCAGCACAATTTTCGGAAAGTCCTTTAGGGGCAAAGGTATCAATACCTTTTGGAGATGATATGAACTCGGGCAGTTTGCCCTCAAACAAAAGGCGCAAAGCTTCGGACGCAGTAACGCCTTGCTTTCGGCAGGTCGATAAGTAGCTTCGGACTCGACAGAATAT
>Ga0314774_1001321_pt1 | contig 16121 bp, 8 predicted proteins | sample MetaGCBIA2018_FD_204515 | JGI IMG/M metagenome (GOLD analysis project Ga0314774, IMG submission 204515) | Cryopeg brine microbial communities from Beaufort Sea near Barrow, Alaska, United States - CBIA 2018 | ecosystem: Environmental > Aquatic > Marine > Coastal | place: USA: Alaska | collected... | reverse complement strand
ATAGACATAAGTTCGTCCACTTCTTCTTTGCTCAGCTTAATGGTATAACGTATCATGATCTCTTGGTTTTACCAAAGGTACTAAAAACTAATTTAATACGTCATATTATACCTAACTTAACACTAGCTGTTGTTAACTTTTTTAAAAAATATCCAGAAATAATAGGTGTCATTCATTTCGCGGCTTCCAAAGCGGTGGGAGAAAGTGTTAAAAATCCTTTGTTGTATTACGAGAATAACCTTGCAAGTTTAATTTATATTTTAAAGGAACTCAGCCAGAAAAATGAAGCAAATTTAATTTTTAGCTCTTCCTGCACAGTTTATGGCCAAGCTGATACCTTGCCAATAAGTGAAAATGCACCTGTTAAAAAAGCTGAATCTCCTTACGGAAATACCAAACAAATAGGAGAGGAGATTATTCAGGACACGTGTAAGGTTTATCCTAAGTTAAGTGCTATTTCCTTGCGTTATTTTAACCCTATTGGTGCGCATCCAAGTGGTGAAATTGGGGAATTACCAATAGGATCCCCACAAAATTTAATTCCTTTTATTACACAAACTGCTATAGGAAAAAGAGAAGAACTTTCCGTTTTTGGCAATGATTATCCAACAATTGATGGTACTTGCGTACGTGACTATATTCATGTTATGGATCTCGCGAAGGCACATGTAATTGCCTTAAAAAGCCTATTGGAAGATAAGATGGATGAAAATTACGATATGTTTAATATAGGGACGGGAAAAGGAAATTCTGTATTGGAAGTGATTGAATCATTTGAACGGGTTTCCGGAAAAAAGCTTTCTTATAAAATAGTAGATAGGCGTGAAGGCGACATTACATCTGCCTATGCCGACACCAATAAAGCGAATTCTGTGCTTAAGTGGAAAGCAGAACACAGCCTTGACGAAGCTTTAAATAGTGCGTGGGAATGGGAAAAACGAATAACGCAAATTGAAACCGAAGAGTAGACAATTTAGACATTTATTAAGCATAAGTCAATGTTATAGACACATGAAAAATATATGTCGACATTATAGCATTTTATCAACACACAAAACAACCTGTGATATTATTTCAAAGGTAATGCCGAATAGATGGAATTATCCCTTATACTAATTTAATTCAGCAAATTAAGTTTGATTTAAAAACCTATGGTCATTCAGAGTTTAATTTTTGAACATTCGGATAAAATACTGTGTATCTTTGAATCCTCACTCAAAAGCTATTTAACTCACCGACTTTTCTATATCATAAATTCTTTCTTTTGATACTTTCGCTTACCCGCAGAAAAAGCATAGCCGCTTCATTCCGGGATTAACTTTTTTAGAAATAACATACAATCCTAGATTTTCATAAAATTAGTTCCCAACTACAGCCCCGGTAAAATCATATTCAGTACCACCCACCCCTCAGCACATTCCCCTTTATCCCAATACTCTCCCAATGAGAGGCTCTGTATTGCGGGGAAAGCGCTTCATCGAAAAAGTCTTGGACACAGGAAAAAAAGTTGATCCCATTCGTTGCGCTAATCCGCAGAAAAGCGGAACCGCTTCCCTCGAGGGCACTGAAAAACTATCTCTTTTGAGGTAATTTTATAAAGCGATCAAGCAAAATGTATTTTTTGACTTGGTCGCTTTTTTATTTGTGATTTTTTTTAGGTGTTGATATTTTGATCGGTCTATGTGTCAAAATAGTCCATATGACCCTTTTAACCTCCTTTTATGCGAATTTCTATTAGAGACTCTGGACTTATTTAGATAATTTAAGAATTCTTTTGAGGTTTACGGTGAATATTGCAAGTGCTCCCTTCATCTGCATGTTATTGATCCCATAAGCTATAGCGCGATCATACCCATAAACGTTTTTAAGTTCACTGTTTTTGGCCTCGATCTTATAACGGTGTTTAGTTTTTTCTTTATAATATTCAGTTTCCTGAAACACCATTTGTTCTTGGTGTAAACTTGATTTTATAACTACCGAATAGCTTTTGGTCTTAGCTCCCGGCTTATAACAACCATCTCTAAAGGGACAGATCTTGCATTTTTCTATGTCAAAATAATAAGCATATGCCTGATTCCTGCCACAGATCTTTTTCCCTTGTCGTGCTTTTCGTATGGCCAGATGTCCTGCTGGGCAAACGAACATGTCCGCATCTTTGTTGTAATCGAATCTATCCTTATCTTTTCTAAAGCCTTGTGTGATTACAGGGTTTAGCTTTGCCACTATCTTAATGTCCTGATCATTTTTATCCTTGAGCTTGAGGTTTTCCTTCCCAGAATAAAATTGGTAATCCGTTAGATAAAATTAGTAATGCTATTGATTTTGAAATGTTTCGAGATTTATTTAGAGGGCGAACTTCTAAATACTACCAAGAAAAATAATGCCGGGGCAAAACCATTTGATGTAGTTTTAATGTTCAAAATCTTGATTTTACAACGCTATTATGGACTTGGAGATAAGCAAGTAAAGTACCAAATATTGGACAGAACAAGTTTTAAAAATTTTTTAGGGCTAGACACTGGCGACAAAATTCCAGACGAAAAAACCGTTTGGGCATTTAGAGAGAGCCTAACAAAATCAGGTCTTGTAGAAGATTTGTTTACACAATTTAAAAGTTTTTCAGAAAGGCTATGTTTTAGAATAATGTAGAAAAGTATTATCTTTATATTATCAGAAAAAACAGCCATATATTTTTAAAGCTGTCAAGTCAAAAATATTTTTAGATTTATCTGACGAAAAAATAGTTTCTATAAAACCAATGGGGTTTGCTTTGTAGAAAAATCAAAAAAAGAATTTTTAGAACCCACCTATAGTAATATGAAATCAAAAAAAAGAAACATAAACATATTATTTTTATTATTAATGTCCCTTTTTGTTTTCTCCTGTAATAAAAAATCTGAATATATAAATGTTTCTGAAGAAGATGTTTTTGTGTCCTCAATAGAAATCCCGGACAGTCATTTTTTAGGAGATAATAATTGTAAGGAATGTCATAATGGTCAATTTAAGGAATGGAAAGGCTCCCATCATGACAAGGCTATGCAATTGGCGGACAGCACTTCTGTATTAGGCAATTTTAATGATGATGAATTCACAAGCCAAGGGGTTACTTCTCATTTTTACAAAAAAGAAGGCGGTTTTTATGTAAACACCGAAGGTCCAGACGGAAACAATCACGATTACAAGATTGTTTATACTTTCGGAATTACACCGTTGCAACAATACATTGTAAAATTTCCAGATGGCCGTTTTCAATGTTTAAGAACAGCTTGGGATTCGGTAAAAAATAAATGGTTCGATCTGTATCCGGACTTTAAAGTTGTACATTCCGAATGGTTGCACTGGTCAAGAGGTGGTTTAAACTGGAATACCATGTGTTCCGATTGCCATTCCACCAATGTCAGAAAAAATTACGATTTAGAAACAGATTCCTTCGATACAGAATACGCCATCATTAATGTAAACTGTGAAGCTTGTCATGGTCCGGGCAAAGAACATGTTGAGGATGTAAAACCTGTTGGAACTAAATATTCTTCTACCTGCAAAATGCAAATGACCTCGTACACGGCACCTAAAGAGTTGGTAGACCAATGTGCACGCTGCCACATGCGTAGAGAACAATTTTCGGAAGCCTTTAATTTTGAAGGCACCATGCTGGACCATTATTATCCACAGCTTATAGAAGAACCTACCTATTATCCGGATGGCCAGATTTTAGATGAAGATTATGTTTATGGCTCATTTGTTCAGAGTAAAATGTACAAGAATAACGTAGCCTGCAACAACTGCCATGATTCGCACTCTTTAAAGTTAAAATTTGAAGGCAATACACTCTGCGCACAATGCCATTTACCTGAAAAATTTAATACCCCAAAGCATCATTTTCATGAAATGGGTACAGACGGTGCTAAATGCATTAATTGCCATATGCCAGGAAAATATTATATGGGTAATGATTTTAGACGCGACCACAGCTTTAGGGTGCCTCGACCAGACCTTAGTTTAAAATACGGGACTCCAAATGCCTGTGCTGGATGCCATGAGGATAAGGATGATAAATGGGCTTGGGCAGGGTTTCAAAAACTTTTTGGAGCGGTTGATTCCATTCATTTTTCTGAAAAACTTGCTCCAGGAATATTAGGTCTACCAAATGCCAATTTGGGATTATTAGAACTTATAAATGATAAAACACAGGCAGAAATAGTAAGGGCATCTGCCGTTAAAGCTTTATCTCATTACAATGTAGAAAATCTTAAGGAATATGTATCCTGGTTAAACGACAAATCGCCTTTAGTTAGGGGAGCAACTGTTGATGTTTTAAGCGAAATCAATAATACGGATTATGTTAACTCATTTTTGCCACTTTTAAACGATCCTAAAAGAAGTATAAGAATAAAAGCATTTTATGGGTTAGCTAGTTTAAGTGAAAGTCAGGTTCCACAAAAATATAAGGAAGTGTATCAAAAAGTAAAGAAGGAATTTTTTACGCATTTAAATACCAATTCAGATTTTGTTGGTGGACGCATTAAAAGAGCTAATTATTACCTTAAAAAAGGGGATTTACAAAAAGGAATTGAGGGTTATGAAAGCGCCTTAAAAATGGACAACATAAATAACCAAGCGAGATTAACATTGGCTAATTTATACTACAACGCTCAAAATTACCCAAAAGCGGAGAAAGCATTTAAAACGGTTATTAAACAAGAACCCGAATATGGGCCAACATACTATTCGTTGGCATTATTATACGCAGAGTTAAACAAAACCGATGAAGCCATTGAACTGTTAAATACAGCAGTTAAAAAAATGCCTGATAACATTCGGGTGTATTATAACCTAAGCTTGCTTTACGACAAGAAGCAAGACCAAAAAAATGCTGAAAAGACTCTTGTTAAAGGTTTGAAAATAGATGGAAACAATGAAAGTTTATTATATGCTCTGGCCTATCATTATTCTAAATACAACCAGCCAGAAAAAGCAAAAAATATATTAATCAAATTAGTTCAGTTATATCCAAATAACACTCAATACGTGAGTTTTTTACAGCAATTAAATTCCAAAGAGTAATATTTGTTATATTTATCACCTAATCAATTCCTGTCATATAAATATATCAAAAAAAGATCTTAATTGATTTCAGGATCATTTATTCTAAAAAATTGATACACACAAGTAGAATGGTATATATCTCCTGGGCATAGTATCGTATTCGGAAAATTTTTATGATTGGGAGAATCCGAAAAATGTTGGGTTTCTAAACAAAAAGCTCCTCTAAAAGGATATATTTTCCCACCTTTCCCCTTCGTTTTTCCATCCAAAAAATTTCCAGTATAAAACTGTATACCCGGCTCATTTGTAAAAACTTCCATTATTCTTCCGGAGCGAGGTTCCAATACTTTAGCAGCAAGTACCAAACCGTTAGCATTTTTAGGTTTGCTATTTAAAACAAAATTCTGATCATATCCCTTGGCATATTCTAACTGTAAATTATTATCATTTATATTCTCCCCAATTTTTTTAGGGCTTGTAAAATCGAATGGGGTACCTTCAACCTTTTTCATTTCCCCTGTAGGAATCAGGTTCTTATTTACAGGGGTATAATAATCGGCATTTAATAATAATTTATGATCTTCCACATTTCCGTTACCAGCACCAGCCAAATTGAAAAAAGAATGATGCGTTAAATTTACCGGAGTCTTTTTATCTGTTGAGGCATAATAATCTATCTTAAGAGCATTGTCATCCGAAAGACTATAATGTACTTTCACCATTAAATTTCCAGGATATCCCTCCTCTCCATCGGGAGAAATACGATCAAATTCAATTTCTTGGTCAGAAATTTGGTGAGCTTCCCATACCACGCTTTCAAACCCCTTAATCCCCCCATGCAAATGGTTTTTCCCATTGTTTTGAGCCAATTTGTAAGTGATGGAATCTATAACAAAGGAGCCATTTGCTATTCGATTAGCATATCGTCCAATGGTAGCACCAAAATATTTTTCCTTTGCAGTGCAATATTTGTCCAAAGTTGGAAAACCAAGAACTACATCCTCAAAATTCCCTTCTTTATCGGGAATATATAATGCTACCAGTCGTTGTCCATAATTGGTAAAAACTGCCTTCAATCCGTTTTTATTTTTAAGCTCAAATAATCTTGTTTTTTGCCCGTTGATCACTGCTTGAAAATTTGATTTTTTTATAGAATCGGGATAGGTATAAGCTTCCATTTTATCTGATTTGCGAGGGAAGTTTTTAACCGAATTCTTGCAGCCAGCAAGAAGAAGAAATCCTGCAACTAAATACAAAATTAAATACTTCATTTTTAATAACCTTTTATGAAATAGTTATACCGCATTTTGTGCTTGCGACTTGATTTTTGATTTGTATTTGGAAGGAAGGCATCCAAATTGTTTTACAAATGAAACCCTGAAATATTTGTAATCGTTAAAACCTACGCTTAGTGACACTTCAGACATTTTAATATTTTCTGTAAGAATTAATTCAGCGGCTTTTTTAAGCCTGATTGATCTTATAAACCCAGTTAAAGAGAGGCCTGTAAGTGATTTTATTTTTCGATATAAGGTCGACTGGCTCATAAAACAAATATCTGTTAAACTTTCAATGCCAAATTCTTCATTCAAAAGGTCTTCTTCTACAGCTGTAATTACTTTCTGAATGAATTTACTTTCAGAATCATCCTCTTCAATCTTTGACACGTTTGGCTCAAACCGAACTTTATTTAAGAAATACTCCCTTATTTTTGAACGATTTTGAAGTAAAGTGGCAATTCTCGCCTTTACTACCTGCGGGTCAAAAGGCTTGGTAATAAAATCGTCGGCCCCGGTTTTAAGACCTTTAATTTCGTACATGTTAGAGGAACGTGCAGTAAGCAAAATTATTGGGATATGCGAGGTACCTATATTGGATTTAAGAATTTTACATGCGGTTAAACCATCCATTTCAGGCATCATTATATCGCACAAAATCAAATCGCAATTTTCCTTAGACGCAATTTCCACACCTTGTTTTCCATTCTTGGCTTCTAAAATATTGTAAATAGGCGATAAAAACTGATACAAATATTTTCTGATATCCTTATTGTCATCTACTATTAAAACCGTGTTTTGCTTTTGGTCAACTTTCAGGTTTTTAATTCCTAAATCATCAAGGTCAAGTTTTTCATAAATCTCAATTTTATCGGTATTCCGAATATTTAAATCAATATCGCTTGGGTGATAATTAATATGCAAAGGGAATTTAATAGTGAATTCGGTTCCTTTATTTTCTTGACTTTTCACTTCTACTTTACCATGATGCAATTCAACAATTTTTTTGGTTAAACTTAGTCCAATGCCACTACCAATTAGGTGAGAGGTATTTGTTGTTTGAATTTGATAGAAGCGATCAAAAATTTTATTTTCAAATTCCTTGCTCATTCCAATACCACTATCCTCTAATTTCATTACACAGAAATTATCAACCTCTTCTACCGATAATTTAATACTTCCGCCTTCTTCTGTATATTTAAAAGCATTTGAAATAAGGTTAAAAAGAACGATCTCCATCCTATTCCTGTCAAACGGAAAAATAATAGAATCCTTCGGCTTATTATACTTATATTGAATATTTTTATCGACAGCCTGTGCATTAAAACAAAGAAAAACTTCTTCGGTAAACCGGGTAAAATTACCTTCGCTAACTCTAAGTTTTAATAGCCCATGATCTGCCTTTCTGAAGTCCAACAACTGATTGATAAGATTCAGTAATCGCGTCGCATTTTTATCTACTGTAATCAGTTTTTCGTTAATTTCCGTTTTTAAACCTTTCATCGAAATAAGTTCTTTTATCGGACCTGTAATTAAGGTAAGTGGAGTTCGAAATTCGTGCGAAATATTGGTGAAGAATGTGAATTTAGCTTCGCTTAATTCGTGTTCTTTTTTAAGTTCATTGCGCAGTTTAGATTTTTTTAAAAGAATGAAGAAGAAACTGGTAACTATTACGCAAAAAACCACAAAATATAATATGAATGCCAAAGGGCTAAGCCAGGGAGCATATTGAATTTTAATATCCAGCGATTTAGGCGCAGCCCAATGGTGCAAATCGTTGGAAGAACTAATAAGCAGTTTGTAATTTCCGGGTGGCAATCCCACAAAATGAACTTCATTCTGAGATTTTAAATTTATCCACTCATTCTGATATCCCTGCAATTTATACCTATAACTATAGGATTTATTAGCAAAATTATCATTTGTAAACCCAATTGTAAACGATTTTTCCTTATGATTAAGTTTTATTTTATCAACGTAACTGAAATTTTTCTTTAAAGTAATCCCATCGCCTTCTTTATTATTTGTAGTTGTAATTCGCTTATTATTAACCCTAAGTCCGGTTAAAATAATATTGCTGCTTATCACCGTATCTTTATCGATCCTGTCCGGATCAAAAAATGTTACATTGTCTGTTCCGCCTGCATAAATCCTCGAATTTTCATCTTTAAAAAAACTCCTGATATTAAACTGCGAGGTATATACTCCATCGCTATGATCGAACTCCAGAAAAGAATTATCCTTCATATCGTAACGAACTATACTGGTTGTAGTAGTAAACCACAAATTATTTTTATAAGAAGTAATTCCGCAAATAAAATCATTGGACAACCCATCTTCTACAGAGATTTTGTTTAAGATTCTCAATTTATTTTTATCATAATCCAGTTTATATAAACCATCGGGGGTTCCTAACCATATAAACCTATTATCTATAAAAATGGTATTGATAATAGCCGGAAGATGGGTGTTGATTAAATTGGTTTGAGAAATAAAGGACCGATTTTCGGGCTCATACAGGCAAATACCATTATAGGTGCCCACCCACATATTACCCTGGCTATCTTTAATTAACGATGTAATCCTTTTACTTCCAATAGGATTTTTCTGACTTTGATAGGTATACTGGCGAATAATTTTCGGGTTGTTAATATCTTTAATATCAACAAACATTAAACCATGCTGCTGAGTTCCAATCCACATTTTTCCATCTCCTTCCTCAAGATAGGCAGTTGCCTTTGGTATGTTTAAAGAGGAAATATTCCTGTTGTCTTTATCCATTATATAACAGGTTTCGGTAGTTCCAACAAAATAATGCCCATTATTTTTATGAATTGAAAATACCTTAGTGTTCTTAATAAAATCTACCTGATGGAAATTTTGATAATTGTCGCCTACAAATAATCCATTTCGGAGCGTTCCCAGCCATAACCGACCATTTTCCTGATATAGGGAATGGATTACTAAATTATTTTTTAAAACCTCATTATGCAGTGAAGCATCTAAATTTCTGAAGCCCTTATCTTTCGTTAATTTGGCAATACCTCCAAAGTTTGATGAAATCCAGATGACATCGTTTTTATCCTGATGTATATCCAAGATGATATCATAATTAATTGTTTTTTTATTTTCGGGAGGGTAAACTAAATCAAGTTTTTTGAATTTAAAATCCCTATCACTTCTGTACAAGCCTTTTCCCCAAGTGCCAATCCACAGCCGATTGGAATGATCTAAAAAAAGCGTTGAAAAGAAATAGGTTTCGATCCCGGTATTCAGTTTTTCGACTTTCTGATGATTTAAACTAAATCTGAAAATTACTTTATCGGTCTGTATTTTTGCCGATTCGGTAGATAGCCAGAGGCAGTTTCTTTCTTTGTCTTCGACTATATCGGTTATAATCGAAGATTCTTCATTCAGATTATAGGTAAAGACCTGGTCTTCGGATGGGTCGTATTTTTTTAAAGAGTTTTCGGAACCAAACCACATGTTACCATGGGCATCCTTCAATATGCTCAATACCTGCTTAAGGGGATAATGTATAAGAAGTTTATTGTAGGTGTTATTTATTACAAAAAGGCCGTTTTTACTGGTTCCTACCCAAATATTGCCCTTTGCATCTTCATTTATAGCGCGAATTCTTAACGATACATTCGCATCACTCTTAAGCACTTCATTAAAATTATCCAATTCCCCGGTCTCCAATTTTATTCGGGATAATCCTCCACTTTTGGTTCCTATCCAAAGATTGTTCTTGCTGTCTATAAATAAGGTTTCAATATTTTCGTTGTGAAGTCCCGGATAATCTGGCCCGGGTTTGATAGTGGTAAAATTTACCCCATCATATTTAATAAGACCGTTTTCTGAAGCAATCCATTTAATATTCAAAGAATCGCTTACTACCTGAGATACATAATTATGGGAAAGGCCTTCTTTCGTGGAAATATAATCAATGAGGTATTCCTGTTTAAATTCCTGAGAATATCCCAGCCAGGAACTGAAAATTAAAAATATAACCCATAATTTCTGCATGTACTCAATTGTTTTAAAGCAAACTAAGTGTGTACTTAAATTACATTTTTTAAAAATAAGGTTCTTTCGTTTCTAAAAAAAAATTATTTAACAAAAGTTTGATTTAACGGATACATCTAGGTGACTCCTTATTTTCAAAAGATCCTTTTATGCCAGCATTTCCTAGGAACAGGGTGTCCAGTTTGGCAGGAGCTCTTTATCTTGAAAAGTGGAAAAAGGGAAATTTAAAAGATCTATATAAGAAAACTGAAGGTGTATATGGTTACAAAATAACCTGCTCCTTTGAAATAATCTGTAATCGGCCTCACCGGATCAGGTAGGGAATCTTTAAATCTGGTCCTATGCTGGTGACTATTTATTGATACCGGATACATTCCGGTTATTAAAGCGGAACGACTTACAGAACAAACTGCAGCAACCGTATAGAGCTGATCAAAACGCATTCCTTCAGATACTACCGCATCAATATTATGAGTATTGACAGTATTTTCGCCATAGTAGCCGATATCGAGCCCTAAATCATCCTCCACAGTCCATAAAATGTTTGGTTGTATTTGTCGATCAGAATCTTCATTAGAAATATCAATACTGTGGTTGCTTCTATTCCCGCAACGCTAAAAAATTATTACCAAAAACACAACCCAAATTAACAGGAATTATTTTTAACATCCATTTGTTTTGCACTTAAATATTTTATTATAATGGCGAGGTCACATTTTTACCTTCTTGTTATAAATTAGCAGTTTAAGCCTGAAAGTCCGGTAATATATATTACCGGACTTTCAGGCTTAAACTGGATATTATTTCTTTTTTTGTTGAGTACCTGCCCAATGTCTATTCCCCCATAAAATGAAAATAGTTGATTTTGGAAGATTTCCCTTTTTGCTGAAACGGTCTTAACGCTCTCCCAGCCTCAAGGCTAAGGTCTGCTTCAATAATGTCTATGCGACTTTTCAATATGTTTTGATAGCCGTTTAAAAGTTCCTCCTCAGTGATTTTACCCGAAATGAATTCCCGATCATATATCCTGGTGCTGCCTTGTATACAAATTGCACCACGATTATGAATTTCGCTTATGATTTCATTGTACTTTGGATAATCGTGTCCTACAAAGGCAATTACGTTTTCCCAAGGCACCGGGCTTTTATCCAATCTTTGAACATTCTCCGGATTACCCATCATCACCTCCATCATAATATTTGGATTCATTTCATAAACCTTTTCAATATCCTCTAAGGAATAGACAATTAATATAGCGTTGGCCTCTGCTTGATTCTGCACTATTTTTTCCACTCTCTTTTCTATAGGCACATCTTTGGCGTCAATTACCAGTATCGTTTTCCCTTTAGCCCATTGTAAAGCTCCATCCAAAGTGGGAATCTGATGATTGGTTAAATTTCCTTCAGGATCTTTCAGCCTCAAAAGCCTTAGTTGATCGAGAGTGTAATCGGAAACTTTCCCAGAACCATTGGTAGTCCTATCCAAGGTAGAATCGTGCATCAAAATTATTTTCCCATCTTTAGTATAACGAGGATCTATTTCAAGTATGGCCGTAGTATTCAAGAGAGTGTTTTCAAAGGTGGCTATACAATTTTCGGGAAAACCTTTTCTAGGTCCGCCACGATGGGCACTGATAATTGGAATTCTATCAACTGTATATGAAAAGAAGTCTTTTAATTCTTCTGATGTATTGGTGTTTATGGAATGTAGCCTATAAGGGAAAAAAGGTGCATTCTTTGAGGAAGAAGCTTCAAATATTTTTCTCATTTTCTCCAGAATGGCCGGATTTTGGTCTGCCACGTCCACTTCTTCTCCCAAGTTCTTTTTCAGATCATACAATTCTATAGTTGGTTCGTCCTCAGGATCGGATTTCTTCCAGATTGCTTTCCATTCTCCCATTCTAACTGCCTTGCTCTCGAGCCAATTCCTTGGCAACTCATTTCCAGGTTTTCCATAATTCCAATTGTAAGTGTAATATTCCCAATAGAGATGGGAATGTTCCTTTTGCACTCCTTCACCAAAAAGGGTAGGATAGAAGGAGATTCCATCAATGGAATCGGGAACAGGAACATCAGTAAGCTCCGCGATGGTAGGAAGAAGATCCCATGCGGCCCTCAAAGAGGAAATATCCTCTCCCGCCTTGATCTTTCCAGGCCAATGAATTATAAAAGGCACTCTGATTCCCCCTTCATATACTTGGGTTTTACTACCCCTCAGTGGCCCATTACTTCCAAAAAATTTAGAAAATTCCATATTTGCTCCATTATCACTGGTGAAGATCACAACAGTATTTTCCGCCAGGCCCTTTTCCTTGAGTTTTTCCATGATCTCACCTACACTTGAATCAAGAAGTGTGATCATTGCCGCATAATTTTTAAATCTTTCTGGCCAATCCTCAGTGTCGTACTCACTGTTATCTGGAATCACGTGGTCTCCATGTGGGATTGTATATGGTAAATACAGAAAGAATGGTTGGTTCACATCCCTGCCATTTAGAAATTCCAAGGTTTTTTCTACAAAAAGGTCATGGCTGTATACTTTTTCCTCCTCATTTTCATTTTCAGGTATAAGGATTTTTTTACCATTTTCATATAGGTAAGTTGGAAAGTAATTGTGTGCATGAATCTGATCCAAATAGCCATAAGAATAATCAAAACCTTGGGTAAACGGACCGTGACCTTCACCTCCAAGTCCCCACTTACCGATTAGGCCGGTATAATACCCTTTCTCTTTGACCATTTCCGCAATAGTGATTTTAAGGGCCGGCATAGGAATATCCTCCTTGTAGTCTGTAAGAAAATTACCTCTAACGTTAGTATTTCCAGTGTGCATCCCCGTCAAAAGAGATTCCCGGGAAGGTGCGCATACGGGACTACCTGAATAATAATTGGTAAACCTTAGACCAGTCCTGGCAAGTTTATCGATATGAGGTGTTCGAATTTTCTCCTGGCCATAAGATCCGAGATCCCCATATCCTAAATCATCAACCATGATAAGAATAATGTTTGGATTGGCTGAGAGTGGTAATTCTTTTTCTACTTGTCCATAAAAATTGAATACTAGGAAACTAAAAAAAAGAAAAAATGTTATATATCTTCCCATAATTTTACTCGTTTATTTTGTTAGATATTTTTCCATTTAAGTTTTCCTCTAATTGGAGTTAGCCATAATATTTATAAGTCTTTGTTGTTTAACCATACTGGAGCCAGCCACGCCACTGCTTCTTTAGGATCAACATCCGCATGATCCCCACCCCCTGCGTTCCAAACTCTTATAAAAAAATAACTGGCATCGGGAGCCTGTATAGTTGGAGTCCATTTTACTGAAAAAGAAGGTTCTGGCTCATAAGTTTTCACCACTTCCCCCCCATCTTTTAAAATCTCAATCTTAGTAATCCTGTCAAGTGGATTATTTGTATCAGGATCTTCAATCATTATTTCAAATTTAAAGGTTTTTTGGTGTGGAATAGTAGATCCCATAACTTGACCATTTACAAAGTAGATACATTGGATGTTTTTTTCAAGTGATGCATATGTTCTTCTGTTCTTCATCGCTTCCAACAATGAAGATTTGGTTTTTTCGGCAGCTACGACAAAGGTTCTAGGGGTATGGTTCGTTATGCCAGCAATATTGTGATTGTCATTTCCTTCTACTGGAGAGACTTTCCAACCCTTATCAAGCGCTTCAATAAATCCTTCGAAATAAATATTTTTATTCGAGTTAATTACCTCCAACATCGTAATTATTTCCGTCACCTCGGGATCTCTATGAGCAAAATTATCATATTGGCCAGGACGGGGATGATTAAAAGTGGCTACTACAGGACCATCTCCATTCGAAGAAACTTTTTTTAGCCATTTGTAAAATGTGGGCAGATCCACATTGGGTTCAAGGGCATTTAAATATTCAGAAGAATTGATTACATTAATATGGCCCTTCGCACCTGGGCCATCATTCTCCGAATGTTCGTATCCGGTAAGAGCAACAAAGGTCGAGTCGGTAGCCTCGTATGCCTCATCCTTAACCTTGGACCATGCTTTGTTGCCCCTCAAAGTAGGGCGGAAAGCCGCTTCCTGAGAATGATCAGTAGTTATATAAAAATCATAATCGTTCGCTTTCGCTAAGGCAAAATGTTCTGATGGTGGGCCTTGATACACCTGCCAATCGTCCTTTAAGGTCATATTAATAAACCTACTGGTTTGTGTTGAATCAACTATCATATATTCCCCTTGGTCTGGAATACGTTCTAAATGGTTACCATGAGACCAGGTATAACTGGTGTGAGCATGGGTGTTGCCATTGTAAAAATTATAACCTATTTGTAAATCTCTATTTTGACCCACTAAAGTGGAAGTCAAACTCAGAAAGAATAGTATCGATATAAATTTTATATTCATTATTCAAGTTTTGTTTCAATGACATAACAAAATGCATTAATGGTAAATTAACCCATTTATTTTTTTCAACAGAATTCGGTGCCCTGACTCTTGAGCAATTTTTACATTAAATTATTTTACATTAAGGTAAGTATCCTGATCAAAAGTAAAAACCTCTGAAGGTGTTCTGGCATTGTTTAGAATCATCTCCATTTCCTTTACAATTTCGGGATGCTTTGCTGCTACGTCATCCAGCTCCTCATTATCTTCCTCCAAATTATAAAGTTCAAATGGAGCTTCCGGATTTTTAAGGACATCATATTTTACAGCCTTCCACTTGCCTTTCCGAATTGCCTGACGACCTCCTAATTCATGGAATTCCCAATAAAGATATTCATGTTTCCCTTGTTCCGCCGAGTTCCCTTTAAGAGTCGGCAGCATTGAAATTCCATCTATTTCAATGGGAACTTTAAAACCTCCGACTTCAGCGAAAGTAGGAAGAAAATCCCAAAATGCAGATAGATGATCACTCGTTGAACCAGGATTAATTTCTTGGGGCCACTTTACAATTAAGGGCACGCGAATTCCACCTTCATAAAGATCTCTTTTCTCTCCTCTAAAAGGACCGTTACTATTGAAAGATTCAGGATCGGCTCCTCCCTCTGTATGAGGACCGTTATCGGAAGTAAAGATGATTATTGTGTTTTCAGTTAACCCATGTTCTTCGAGTTTTTCTACAATATCCCCAACTTGGTTATCCAATACAGTAACCATTGCTGCAAACGCCTGACGAGGATTCTTCTGAGACCCGTATGACCCGGTACCATATAGTTCCCCTTCTGCACCGTTATAAGGCTTTCCTTTAGGAAAGGCATTTTCAAACAATTCCATCTCTTCTTGTGGAGCTGCCAATTCTGCGTGCGGAATTATAGAAGGCACGTACAAAAAAAACAGGGAATCCTTGTGTTTATCTATAAAATCCAAGGTCTTCTCATGAATTACTTCGGGGGCATAGACTCCTTTATTAAAGCCTTGGTTTCCCTTCAGCACTATTGAATCCTTATTCAACCATAAATGATCGGAATAATAATTGTGGCCTAAGCGCTGACAATTAAATCCGTAGAAGACATCAAACCCTTGATTTACAGGATCTCCTTCAGATCCCGGAAATCCTAATCCCCATTTTCCAAAAGCTCCCGTCTTATATCCGGCTTCTTGGAGTCCTTCAGCCAAAGTGAAAATGTTATTGGGTAGCGGATATTGGCCTTCAGGCATAACCTCCTTATTTCCGCGGATGAAAGTATGCCCGGTATGCAGGCCAGTCATAAGAACAGATCTGGAAGGAGCGCAAACTGTGCTCCCGGAATAATGTTGCGTAAACATCATTCCT
>Ga0314774_1001320_pt1 | contig 16128 bp, 18 predicted proteins | sample MetaGCBIA2018_FD_204515 | JGI IMG/M metagenome (GOLD analysis project Ga0314774, IMG submission 204515) | Cryopeg brine microbial communities from Beaufort Sea near Barrow, Alaska, United States - CBIA 2018 | ecosystem: Environmental > Aquatic > Marine > Coastal | place: USA: Alaska | collected... | reverse complement strand
TCCTCCCCATACGGATGCTTCTAGAGGAAATTGGGATCAATCCATTTCGGCAAGAAGACGTTGATAATGATCTCAATATGCTATTAAAGCTCTTCCCGAAAGAACTGCCAAAGACTGACGTTCTGTCTTCTTTGGCACGGGATCTAACCGGCATCGACTCTCGTGATGGTGCAGATGCTGCATTAGTGGCTTGGCTAGATAGAGAAGAGTTGCTGTTTAGAGCCTATGAAAAACATCTCGTTTCACAGCGTTTGAAGCAAGGTTTTGGAAAGGATGGAGAAGACGTTGATGCCTTTGTGAAATTTTCACTCAGTGTTCAAAACCGCAGGAAATCTCGTGCCGGGCATGCCTTTGAGAATCACCTGACAACAGTTTTTGAACAACACAGCCTTATTTTTGAGCCCGGTAAGGGAAAACTCTACACCGAAGGGAAACAACAGCCTGACTGGATGTTTCCCAGTTTCGCTGCATATCACGATACAGCTTTCTCCATCGACGAACTTACACTTTTAGGTGCAAAAACTACCTGTAAAGATCGTTGGCGCCAAGTTCTCGCTGAAGGTGATCGACTGGAAAAGAAATACCTAGTAACGATCGAAGCTGGGATTTCAGAGCGGCAGACAGACCAAATGCGAGAAAAAAAGCTACAGCTTATCGTTCCAAAAAAAATCCATCCAACTTATACAAACCAGCAAACGTCGTGGTTATACAGCATCTCAGACTTTATAGCTGATGTGCAGCTCAAGGCTCGGAACCAGTAAGACAGACAAACGAATCACTACAGATAACTTGGGTTAGGAGATGCCTTAGCTTTTGCGAAAAAACCGCCGTATTTCTTGCGTTGCTTCGTGCAGCTTATGGCCGCTGCTACAGTACCAAAGGTCTGTCCAGACAAAAATAAGGTTGCCGATTTGGCTCTCGTCTTCCGTAGTCATTGCGATACCGGTAACCCAGTTTTCGCAGGAGTAACACCACACCGGTGCCTTATCTGCTTTTACCCAGTCTGGAATCGAGCCCCGGATGTCAGGAAAGGCATCTCTCGGCAGGCTGGTAACTTCACCATCGTTGGTGCTCGCTTGCTCAAGCCATAGTGGCAAGGCCCTGCGCCGCACTTTGCTGTCCCAGGCAAAAATGGTTGTTCGTTTGATCTCCTCGCGATACAACCCCAAGAGTTTAATGGCCGGCACGGTGATTCCACAGTCATATTCACCATCCCCATATTCTGGAGCGGCTATCAGAACAAACTGATGACAGGTCGGAAGTGCGTTGAGGTAAGTTCGCGTATCCGCCTCCATTTTCAGTTGCTCTCGATATGATTTGCTTAGCAACCGCTTCAGGGTCCGGCGTATCGGTGCCATTAGTTTTGCTCCGCTTAACCTGGAGGTATTCAAAGCAAGCGATGTGATAGAAAGAATTGAACGGGGTAGTCGCCGAACAGACTTTCATCGCCGTGCTTTGAAGTGGTTGAGAGGCCCTGGAAACTTGTTTGGTGATGCCCATCTTCCCAAAGAAGAGGCGCCATCCTCGCCTACAGGGCTTAATCTCAAAATTTCTGATGCACAATGAACTGGGATTAAGGCTTCGACCCTTACCCAGTGCGCACAGGCTCATAGCCTGAACGAACTGTTCGCCGCGCCTGTATTTGTGTTCGTATAGAGTTTTTTACTTATGAACACTGGCTTATATTTATGGCTTCGGGACCCTATTTGAACAAAATCCGGTAAATAGCATGAAAGCGCAAAAATACGGATACGCCCGAGTTTCGACGCTGGACCAGAGCAACGGCATCCAGATCGAAGCGTTGAACAAGGCAGGTTGTGATCGTATCTGGCAAGAGAAGGCGTCCGGTACCCGTCGCACTAACCGAGAAGAACTTGATAACCTGCTGAGCTTTCTGCGCGAAGGAGATACGTTATTGATCACTCGCATCGATCGCCTTGCCCGAAGCATGAAGGATCTGCAAGATATCATCTATGACCTTAAGAATCGGGGCATTCACCTGCACGCGACGGAACAGCCGATCGACACCAGCACGGCCGCCGGTTAAGCATTTCTTGATATGTTGGGTGTGTTTGCCGAGTTCGAGACCAACCTACGCAAAGAGCGTCAGCTGGAAGGGATCGCCAAGGCCAAGGCCGCTGGCAAGTACAAAGGCAAAGCGCCTCTGTCTGCCGAGAAAAAGCAGCAGGTCATTGCGCTGTTCAAGCAGGGCACTAGGCAAACGGCCATAGTGACCTGTAGCGGTCTAGGGCGGACGTCGGTTCACAATATACTCAAGGCTGCGGGCCTCAAGTAGTTATTGTATTAGGCTAGTACCTCATTTCACCTGGATTTTAGGGTCTAGCCGCTTGAATTTGGTGCGAGCGTCGTCGCTAGTGAAGTGCCAGTCAACGCCAACCTGCGCCGTATTGCGAAGATCTTTTGCTGGGTTCGCAGTTACCTGTCGACGTGTCGTAAGCAGGGGATGTCAGTCACAGAGGCGTTGGCGTTACTCTTTCATGGGAAAAATCCTGCGTTTATGGATACAGAAGATGCCCAGTTTTAATGATCGTGGCAGATATGAGCTGAATAGTTACCACCCTTCTTCATAGTGTCATTCTTGTAGGCGATAGTGATCGCAGCGCAACCACTGCTAAAGACGCTTACAGCCGCAAAGACAATGACTATTTTTCTATACAAGGAGCTAAACCCGCATGTCCAAACAACTCGGCAAACACCCCCTGCTCGAACGTGATGTAGAACTCAGTGAGGTCGAGTTCGGTTATGCCAACGAAGTAGGGGCGCGCACCAAACTCGCCAACACCCAGCTCGGGGATTTCTCATACGTTAGCAACGATGCCGACATCATCTACACCCGCATCGGCAAGTTCTGCTCTATCGCCGCCCATACCCGCATCAACCCTGGTAATCACCCGCTAGAGAAAGCGGCGCTGCATCATTTTACCTACCGCAGCAGCCTCTACGGGATGGGAGCAGATGACCAGGCGTTTTTTGAGTGGCGCAAAGAACAACCGGTCACCCTGGGCAACGACGTCTGGGTGGGCCATGGCGCGATCATTCTAGCCGGTGTCAAGGTCGGCAACGGTGCCGTGATCGCCGCCGGCGCAGTGGTCTCTAAAGATGTCGAGGATTTCACCATTGTTGGCGGCGTGCCGGCGCTACCGATTCGCCCCCGCTTTCGGCCTGAGGTGATCCAGGCATTTAACCGGATCGCCTGGTGGGATTGGCCCCAGGCGATTTTAGCGCGGCGTATGGACGACTTTCGAACGCTCTCGGGTGAGGCTTTTGTGGCTAAGTATGGTTAATACCGATCAACCCTCTGCGCCCCGAGCTGTCGCGACTCTGTCATCGCGTCGACATCGATTTAACCTGAAAGCTTCACCGTGCTGACACCGGCAGACAATCAGACTGTCACATAAGATCTTTACCCTTACGTTCTATGTCGGATGTTGAGAAACTGCCTTACCAGTCTGCTGTTGCAGGTCCCCAAAGTACTCGGAGAAACGCTGAACGTGTCAGATTTACCTGTGAAGCGACGAAAATCCACGTGAATACGCCTGTTAGGCCGGGGCTCATGGTGAGGAGCGATACTCTAATCACCATAGACCCACCGGCACCGCAAATCCGCACTTCGACCCGGCGGTTTCCTACATGTCGCTTTCTACGAAGCCTGCCCGCTGAAACTGTTGAGTAACGATCGAGGCCCACTCTTGCGGGCCAGCATCCTAGAACACTAAGACAAATAGGCCGCATCAGGAGGTTATGCAAGCTTGAAGCAATAGACGGCGAGTTTGTTACAGTCCAGATCACGTGTATAAGCGGCGTAGGCATCGAATGCCTAACGTACACCGTTCAACTATTCATGCAGCTCTTTTAATCGGAATACCTGAAAAACCTGACGAATCGGGCTGTTTCGGGTGTCCATTCATCTACAAAATATTAACTTTTATTGATCGGCGCTGACTGCTGCGTAGGCAACCATTTCAACCAGCATTTCATCCCGTGCCAATCCGGCAATGACCAAAGCCGCACGATTAGGGAACGGGGCGCTAATATATTCGGCATAGACACGGTTTACCGTAGCCAAGTAACTTTTGTCCGTCACGTAAATAAGCACTTGGGTGAGGGCGGATAAATCTGCTCCGGCGCATTCTAGGGTGTGCTTCAGATTGTCCAAGGTTTGCCGTGCCTGAGCTTCAATACCGCCTTCAACCACCTTGCCTGTGGCGTCTATCGGAATCTGCGCAGTGAATAGAATGCCATTGCCAATGGTCGCCCATTCTAGTGGTGAGGGTGAGTCGTAAAGATCTGTTTTTACAATACTGATCATCTAATTTGTGCCTCGATCTGATGGTTGAGTTTTGGGGGGGGGGTAAATGACAGCTGTGTCAGAGTCGTTGCCGGTGTGCGCAAAGGCACGATGGCTGTCTGGCGCGCTTGAGGGCGCTAGCCCGGCTGAGGCAGCGGGATGCGAAAGGCGTCGTCACGCTCTATTGCTGTCGCCACCTTGAAAAGAGTGGCTTCGTCGAAATACCGGCCGACCAGCTGCACGCCCATCGGGAGTCCTTCGGAGTGCATGCCGCTGGGAACCGTAATGGCGGGATGTCCCGTCATGTTGAAGAAAGTTGTGTAGCGCGTCATCGCATTGCCAATGGCTTCGGTGACACCGTCCAGCGTAACGGAGGCCGTACCGCGTTCAGGTGCGATGACAGGCGAGGATGGCGTAAGCAGTAAGTCAACGTCCTGGAATACGGCATTGGTCTGCTGGCGATAGAGCATCATAAAGCGTTTCGCTCGCACGTAGTGCTCCGCCAGTAGGCACTGCCCAAGTGCCAGCCCGGCACGAAAATCCTTGCCGTAGAGATCCCCGCGTTCGGTCAGGTAACGGCTGTGAAAGGACAGAGCCTCGGGCATCTGCACCGTGAGCGAAACCGTGCGGCAGTGCTCCATTGACGGCATTTCAACCTTGATGATGTCGGCTCCTGCGCGTGCCAGTGAGCGCATGACCGACTCCGTTGCCGCCAGGATTTCGCTATCCGCCCGCTCGAAAAAGAATCGCTCCGCAATGCCGATTCGGAGTCCCGACAGTGGGCGGGTGCCTGTAAGCGCAATGTTGTATTGTTCGCATGGCAGGTTGGCGCTCCCGGGATCGAGGCTGTCATAGCAGGCACTGCTGGATAACAGCAGCGCCGCATCAGAAACTGTGCGGGTAACCGTACCCACATGGTCGAGTGACCAGCAGCAGGGTGTCACGCCTCTAGTACTAATTCTGCCCAGGGTCGGCTTGAGTCCAACCAAACCGGACATTGCTGCAGGCACCCGCACCGAGCCGCCGGTATCGGTGCCGAAGGATGCAGGACAAAGACCAAATGCGACCGCCGCCGCGGAGCCGCTGCTGGAGCCGCAGGCAAGCCGGTTCTCATCGTAAGCATTGACGGCCGTGCCATAGACTTCGTTCTCACCCGTGGTGCCATAAGCAAATTCGTGCAGATTGAGCTTGCCGAGCATCACCGCCCCAGTCTGGGCCATGCGATCAACGAGAAAGGCATTTTCCGCAGCGATATTGTCATGAAATACGCGTGAACCTGCAGTAGTCAGTACACCCTGCACATCAATCAGGTCCTTGACTGCGTAAGGAATTCCACTCAGTGCCGTGCGCGATATTCCCTGCATGCGGCACTGGTCGGCAGCTAGGGCACTCTGGCGCGCCAGATTCTCAGTCACGGTGATAAAGGAACAGGCACGCCCATCAAGCTGTTGTATGCGCTTGAGATAGAGATCGGTCAGTTCCACTGCTGACAAAGCCCCTGTTTCAAGCAGACGTGACAACGCAGAAATGGGCTGGAATGCAATAGATTGGTCCGACATGAGCTGCCTACTTGTTCTGTACGTTAGTTGCAGGGGGTAAGGCCCCGAGATCGATCTGACGCAGCTTGTCCAATGCCTTTAGTAAGTCCTGCAGGCCGGTAATGATCCCCATCTGCGGCGCAACGAGCTCGTTTAGCTCGGCATCGGACCAGGAGTGCGCGGCCATTTGTTCACAAATGTTGACCAGGGTCTGCTTTTCAAGGGATTTCATTGACACCACCTCCTCTATTCGGCCGCAACTAGTAGCTCTTTCCAATTGCCCGGGTAGACGGCATAAAAGATGCTTGCCTGTTCGCCCTCATATTTCAACTCGGTACCTTTCGGGATCCAGATAATGTCGCCAGCATGCCCCTCAAGTATCTCTTCGCCGGTCACCAGGCGAAAAATACCATCAATGACGTATACTACTTCGTCATAGAGCACCGTCCAGGCAATAGAACAGGCATCGAAGCGGGCAACACCCGCAGCCATGGTCGAACTGAGTTCGCCCCCGACCGCGCGTGCTACCTCAGAATGCCCCGGAGGGCCGCCACGATGAGCAAAGTTAAGGCGGGTCGAGCGAATAAGTTTGGCAGTCATGAATTTCCCAGTTTTTGACAGACACGTCAGAGTGGCGTTCGTTACATGACACCAAGCATCCGTGGGATGAACAGAGAGACTTCCGGAATAAAGGTCGTAACCATCATAACTGGCAGTCCTACGACCAAGATCATCCAGATTGCAGGTATGATCGCGTGGTGGATTGAGACCTTTCCGATGCGACACGCCATGTACAAAATTGGCGCCACAGGCGGACTATTGGCGCCGATCACCACCGAGCATGCGACTATAGCCCCATAGTGGATGGGGTCGACGCCGACACTGACGACCAGGGGCATCAGCAGTGGTGCAATGACAACAGTGACCGACAAATCGTCCATTATCATGCCCGTGGCGATCAGAAATGCATTCACCATCAGCAGGATCAGCAGCGGGTCCTGCACCAGCGTGGTGATCCACTCGGTCAGTTCCTGCGGCACACGCTCGGCGGTCAAGATGCGGCCGATCATGAACGAGAACAACAGAATCAGCATGATGGTACCGGTCGTTTCGGCTGACGCTACCACGCTCTCCTTCAGACTACTGAGGGTTAAATCTTTGTAGAAAAAGAAGCCGATAATAGTGGCTGCAACCACTGCGACAGCCGCCGCTTCGGTCGGAGTGCAGATGCCACCGTAGATCCCGCCGAGAATCAGAAGGGGTAGCGACAGAGCGGGCAGGGCTGACTTGGTAATACTCCAACGCGAGGCCATCTTTTGCCCCGGTATCGCGCCACCGGCCTGGTTCTCGGTAAAAAGACGCCCGACGCAAAAACGATTGAACAGGGTCAGGCCGAGAATCAGTAGCAGTGCAGGCCCTATCGTCGAGGCGAACAAGGCCGTGATGGACTGCCGTGTGACTACACCAAACAGGATCATGGTGACCGAGGGCGGAATCAGGATTCCCAGCAACGACGAAATTCCCAACAGTGCGCTGGCGTACCCGCGGGGGTAGCCACGCTCGGCCAATGGGCCAATCATGATGGTGCCGATCGAGGCTACGGCCCCGCTGGCGGTACCGGAGATGGCGCCGAATATGCCTGAGGCGAACACCATAGAGGCACCCAGGCCGCCGCGTCGCCCTCTTACCAACATTTCGATGAAATCAACAAGGCGCCGAGCGATGCCACCACTCTTCATCAGATAGCCAGCGAGTACAAAGAGCGGCAGTGCCAGCAGGATAATGTGGTCCAGCGAGCGGAAACCCTGCAAAAGCAGGGTTGTCATTCCGACATCGTAAATGAACACCAGATAAGCCAGCACGGCTGCAAATGACCATGCAACAGGTACACCGATGGTCATCAGTACGATCAGCAATAATATGCCCAGTACACCCATTATTCTTCACCTTCTTCTTTGGGATTGTGACATGCCTTACCGGTGATCAGATCACGTACGGCGTAGGAAAAGCAGCCGACACTGGCAAGTGCGATGGCACTGAGCGGAATGATCTCAGGGATGCCGAGGCCCGCCGTGCTCTGTGGCCGTTTGAGCGCGAAGCCGATAAGGTTCCACGCTAGGTAGATAAAGAATGCTGTTGTCGCGACCATGATCAGGGCGATCAGTCGCTGATGCAGGCGTAGCAGCAGCGGTGACTTGAGCTGCTGTGGTAGAAAGTCCACCACTAGGTGCTCGGCACGTCGGCTGGCAACCATTGCACCGACCATGTAAAGCCACATCGCGCCGACCAGCGCCACTTCGTCTGCGCCGATGACAGACCATTCCAGCACATAGCGGGCGATAACCATGAAAAAAATTACACTGGTGAGGATAGCGCTGGTGATGATAGCCACCACATTGAGTACGCTCGCTAACGCCCGGTCGATAGATGAGAAAAAATCAAGCATGAGGACTCCCGCAACAAGTTGCGGGCCTTGCCCCAAGGCAGGGCCCGTCAATCATTAAAGTTTGGGTGCATTATCCCGCAGCTGTTGCACGATTTCAGAGCCCATCTCTTCTTCCATCAGTGGCCATACCTGCTCGCGGGCTACCTTGGCCAGTGCGCGGATTTCCTCATCAGTCGGCTCGATATACTTCATGCCAGACGCAACGGCCTTGTCAACATAGCTCTGATCCAGAGCTTTGGCGTCGGTGAACTGTTTTTCCATAACGATCAATGCTGCATCGGCGACAATCTTCTGCTGATTAGCGTTTAGATTTTCCCAGGACTCGGTATTCATCGACAGCACACCGGTGACAAACATGTGCTTGATGCGGGTGTAGTGGGTCAGAACGTCGCGAAAGTACTCATAGTCCCAATAGATGATGTTGCCGGCTTCGCCATCGACAACGCCTGTCTGGATCGAAGTGTAGACTTCACCCCAGGTAATGGTTGCCGGCTGGTAACCCAGTGCTTGGAGTGTTTGGGGGTTTGGGAAACCTGATGGCACGCGAACCTTGATTCCTTGGGCGCCTTCAACCGTGGTTGCATACTTGCCTCGGGTCGCGACACCGGCAAAGCCTTCAGGCCAAGCACCGAAGAATTCCATCCCCTGGTCTTTGTAGACACCCTGATAGATGGTGTTGAGCCAACCGCCCGGGCGGTAGGCTTCAAATGCCTGCTCCCAGTTGAAGAACATATAGGGTGTATTGCGCAGGCCCATGCGTTTGTCGTAAGAAGTGAGTGGCCAGTTGAGCATCATGTCCACTTCGCCCACGGTAAAGAGATCAAACACCTCTTTCTGGTCGCCCAGTTCATCCTGGTAGAAAATATCAATTTTGATCTCGTCGGCCGTGCCCGCAGTGTTCTTCTCAATCAGGCTGGCCCAGTTATCAATGGCATTGCCGGTGGGTGAACCTTTGCTGCCGGAGTCTGTGGCCATCTTAAGCTTAACAGTGTCGGCCGTTGTCGCCATAGAGAAGACCACAGCAGCAGAAATAGCCAGTACCTTTGTAATATTTAGTATATTCATTTTGCCTCTCACTTATTTATATTTATTTTGTGTTGTTGGCTCGCGCATTATGCGCGAATATTATGAAGCACCAGATGTCATATTTCCGTCCGGCTTGCGAGCCGTGCCATTGCCATACGTAGCGGCACGCCTATTCGAAGTAGCGGTTTAGGTGGCAAAAGTGAAGGACTGCCCGACACCTCCTGCATGTTGGTGAGAAGCTCATTTTGCTTGCCTGAAAGCATATCAGCCAGCATCATGCCCGAGATTGTTCCCCGTGCGGCTCCGACACTTTGGTCGCAGCCGGATGAGTAGATGCCCTCTTCGAGTTTGCCAAAGTAGGTCTCAAAATTGGCTGACAGACTGGTTGCGCCGCCCCAGGTGTATTCAATCCCGACATGCTTTAGTGACGGATAGCGATGATCTAAGCCTTCGCGGTGCCGCTTCTGAATAGACGGAATGACAGCCGCGGGGGTGTTGTAATCCGGAGCATAGCGGTACGAGTTGCGAATAGTCAGTCGGCGATCCTGTGTCATGCGCATGGTCGTGCCAGCATGATCCGCTGGTGTCATGCCCCAGTCCAGTTGACCGCCGTACAGCGACATTTCCGCATCAGTCAGTGAACGAGTCATGCTGGCAAAGGTCATGACCGGTAGGATCCGATTTTTCATGAACCCCAGCTCCGGTGTAAAGATGCTGGTTGCGACAATAAGCTGTTTGCAGGTGATAGTGGCGCTGCCGGTCTTCAGCTTGAAGCCGCTGGGCTGACGGCAGATTTCTAGAACCGGTGTGTTTTCGACGACCCGAACGTTGGCCGGCAGAGAGTCCGCTAGGCCGCGCATCAGAGCCGCTGGCTGCACCAGAGTACCACCGGGAGTAAAGATTGCGGCGTTGTAATAGTCTGTGCCAAACACAGCTTGAGCTTCGACTTTAGACAGTCGCTCATAGGGCTCGCCAGAATTGCGCAGCAGCTCCTCATAGTTGTTGAGGTATTTTTCGCCGCGCGAGCCCACCGCGCCCTGATACTTACCCACCCTGGACCACTGGCAGTCAATGCCGAAATTATTAATCTGATGTTCCAGGTATTCAATCGCCGTCCGATTGAGCTTAATAATCTTTTTCTTGAACACATCGTCGGCGCGTTCGAGGTCGCGCTTGTGGGGCTGGTCGATTACAAAACCGGAATTGCGTCCTGAAGCACCCTGTCCAACTTTTAAAGCATCGATCAATAGCACCTTGTCATCTGGGCAATTTTCGGCGAGGCGACGTGCGGCGGCCGTACCAACAAAGCCGCCACCAATGACAACGGTATCGAATGTTGCATCATCGTTGAGCGCAGAGAATTCGGAAACTGAGCCGAGTAGCTCGTACCAACCACATCGACCATCGTATTGCGGTAAAATCACGTCTATTCTCCTGTTCGAACTTACCTGATGATGGAAGAACAAGGGCCGTTGACACCCCGCCGGCCTAAGTGAAAAGCGATATTGCACCTTGAACATTCATTTGTCTTCTTTAGATATTGTTTTTAAGCTAAAATTAATTTCTATATAAATAATACTTATTTACAAGCTCATTCAGCCGCGAGAGACACCATGAAAGATGGACGACTGATCGACACCCATGCTCTTAATTCTTTCGTCACCATTGCTGAAGCCGGGTCCATGACCGAAGCAGCGAAGCGCCTCGGTGTCACCCAGCCTGCGGTATCCCAGATTCTCAAGCAGCTGGAGGCGCAGGTCGGGACTCAATTGGTGGTTCGTCGTACAAGCCCTGTACGCCTCACGGTAGCTGGGTATGTACTCAAGAAGAATGCTGATACCATTCTGGGCGAATTACGCAGACTTATCCCAACTGTGCGCGAAGCGGCCGACAAGGGCCTAGTGCAGTGTCGCTTGGGATTTATCACCTCTTGTGCAGAGGTATTTGGCAGCAAGCTAATCGGTGCGCTTGGTCATCAGACCGAACGGCTGACCTTGCGTAGCGGGTTGACCCCAGGAATGGTTGAGGCTTTCCTCAATCGGGAGATAGACGTCTTGGTTTCAGATGAGACCCTCGCCGGTGTGGAGGGGCTTGAGCGCTTCGCTGTTTTCCGTGACCCAATGCTACTTGTCGTTTCGAGTGAGTACATATCCGGTCCGGACTTTTCGCTGCAAGACCTCGCAACGCGCTGGCCCATGATCAAGTATGGTCGTGATGCGAACATTGGAAGATTAAGCGAAGTTGTGTTGCGGCGCATGCAAATACAGGCCAACGTTCGCTATGAAACCGATGATACTCATACCCTAATGAGCTTCGTGCGCGACGGTCACGGCTGGGCCATTTTAACGGCGTCCTGCCTAGCTCAGACGCTTCATACCTCAGATGGAGGTTCGGGTGTTAAGCTAATGGAGCTGGGTAACAGCCGCCACTCCAGAACTATTCAGCTGATTGCGCGCAAAGGAGAGTTGGGGGCGATCCCAGGCAAGATCGCGGCGTTGATTCAGTCGATCCTCGCCAGCGATATTTTCCCCAGATTGCAGGCGCAGGCTCCCTGGATAACTGATGGGTTATTCAAAGTAGCGCCCGCAACCAATGGGTCAGACTCGAATGCTTAAACGCTAGCAGCGTTTTCGAGTGCCACTGAATGTGTCCTGCCCGGAACGTAAATCCCAAGAATTTGCTTTGGGTGGTTTTAACGACGCGGCTCTTGGTCGTGTTAACGACCAACTTCAAGCGGTCTTGCAGGTAATTGCTGATGTTGTGCAGCACTCGTTCACCGGCACGCCGACTCTTCACCAGGATCGTGAAGTCATTGGCATATCGAGCAAAGCGATGGCCGCGTTTCTCAAGCTCTTTGTCCAGAGGGTCGAGCATGATGTTAGCCAGCAAAGGCGATAACGGGCCGCCTTATGTACATCTACTCGTTATGCAAAGTGGATCGCTGTATCCGCGTAGTGCGTACTGACTTGGAGAAAACACTTTGCATAACGAGGTGAGGCGTATGCAACAACGTGCTCAACCACGAGAGAAGATTACCGTCCTTTGTCCAATGAGGTAAAGTGCTGGCGACGATGTCTGGATACGCGCCCTCAAGCGCTTTGCGCTTCATCTCGGTATCAGCCAGGCTCTGCGATACCCGGCAATCGAACCCTCAGTGTAATGCAATCGGTTCAGTTCATTCTCTAGACGATGAGTCAACTCATCAAATGTAAGCACGGACATGGTTACTGACTCCTGCGTTAATGGGAGTCTCCATTCTCACCACAGCAGTCAGGTTTTATGCAAAGTCAATCGGACGAGAATACAGCTACCTGCTGCTCTCCAGCGAAAACTTTGCATAACGAGTAGATGTACATAAGGTGGCATATGAAAAGCTTTTCATATTGCGCCTTGTGGAACACCTTCTCGACTCTCGCTATAGAACTGGTTGTCGACAACCCCAGCTCGTAAATAGCGGCCAATCAGATCGAGTAGACGTTTATCCTGCACTTTTCGTCCAAGATATGTCATCAGTAGATCGTGATTAACCCCGTCGAAGAATTTTGACAGATCAACATCCACGGCAATGCGCCGTCCTTCCTTGATGATGCTTTGTACCTGTTTAACCGCTTGCTACCCATTGCGACCCGGTCGGAATCCGAAACTGTTGTCCGAAAATCCCGGATCGAAAATGGGCGTGAGTACCTGGGCAATGGCTTGCTGGATAACCCGGTCTGTGATAACTGGAATCCCCAGCTGCCAGTAAGTGAATCAACTCATGTACCAGTCTGTATTCAAGGCATTCTAGCGGCTTTTTAGCGAACTCCAGGTTCAAGGTAATCCCCCCCATTTTAAGAGGGCATCAGAAGTAGAGCTCAGCCCACCATGGCCCTCGGGGGAATTACCGTCCCAAACAAAAAACCCCCTGATTTTCTATAATAAAATCAGGGGGTTTAATATGGCGGAGAGAGAGAGGGATACTTTTCCAATCACCTCGAAACCCTAGAAGGCACGGGACATAAGGCATTCAAGCGGTTAGGGTGTCAACAAATCAGTCAACATTGGCCCATAACCCCACTATGTCCGATAGAAAATACTTGGTACTCAAGAGCAACACTTGGTCATTCAACTGGCGCGTCCCGAAGGATTGCAAAGACGTTTTCGGCGGCAAGACCTTCATAACCAAATCACTCAAGACCCAATCCATTACCGAGGCTAGATTTCGCCGTAACCAGATGTTGGCTGAAATTGAGCAGCAGATTCAGGAGCACCGGCGCGGCCATAGCGAAGCAGTGAACTATCGTAATGCTGTACGTGAGCTGGTGATGATGGATAAGCAAAGCGTCTGGAAAGAGTTTGTTGGTCACACGCAACAGATAAACAAGATGGTTAGCTCTGGTATCAAGATTGAGACACCGGAAGACCTGCCGGATAGGCTAGCTACGCTGCCGGAAGAGGACAGGATAAAGCTCAGCGCTAACACTGTGCTGTCAGCTTTTTATGACAAAATGGATGACCCAGCAGAGCGGGCGCGAGCTAAGGCCGTTCAACAGGTGGCGCTTGGTTACCAGTCCGACCTAGCACACGTGACCCTCAAAGAAGCCCTTGAGCAACACCTGAAGGACAACGGGCCACGAGTAAAGGTCAATACTCGAACACAGACACGCAACGCAGTAGCCCGTTTTCTTAAGTTCTTAGACAAGCCAGACGTGGCGCTTAAATCAATCCGGCGCAAGCAGGTTCACCAATTCATTATTCACTCATCCGAACTGCGCTCAGGCTCGACCGTAGAAAATTACGTGTCATTCTTTTCGACTGTCTGGAAACACGCCAGAAACCTTGAGGATGTGGAAGGTGACAATCCTTTCAGTGAACATAAAGTAGAGCGCCAGACAGAGAGTTACCAGCTGTTTGACGACGTACAACTGAAGGCCATATTCAAAGAAACTAGTAAGCATAAAGAATCAGCAAATGATTGCTACAAGTACCTCCTGCCCCGACTTGGGTACATGACAGGATGCCGCATTGAGGAGTTATGCAGCCTTCAGTGTGACCAAATTGTGACTGACCCTGATACGGCTATTATTTATTTGGAAGTCAGAACCGGCAAGAACAGCAACGCCAAGCGAAAGATACCCCTGCACGACTGGGTGAAAGACGATGTGATGTGATGCGGCAAGTGGAGCGCGCAGGCTCTGGCCTACTATTTCCGACCCTAACCACGCAGCGCAATGACGGTAAACACGGTGACAAAGCGTCTAAGTGGTTTAGTCGATTGAAGAAGCAACTGAATATCACCGGCGGGCGCAGCCGTTCCTTTCATTCATTCCGCGTACACATGGCGACCAACCTAGAAAGAGGCAAGGTAGAGGAAACAACGGCTGTATGGATTATGGGCCACACTCGTAACCTATCGCTGAGTTATGGTCTGTACTCGAAAGGTATGGCCATATCAGAACTAAAGGCGGCTATTGATACCATTCCGAAGCCAATCAAAGAGCCATCATAAAATACTCAAAAATCAGTCAGCACATTTAAAAGACCCGACCACCAGTCTTCCCCCGCGCTCGCCATATCAGGTTATTGCAACACTTCCTCATCGTGGCCATACGGGAGGACCGAGAACACTTTCAAAGACGGATACCACATCCAGAACGGAGCTTTGTGGTAACGCTACAGTTTCCATAGACGCAAAAGAACTGGGGGTAGCCTTCAACAATTGCTAAATCACTTAGATTGGTTTTGGATATTGTCTGCGCAGAGACCCGTTACGACAGCCATGTGAGGCACTACGAAAGTTTTGTAGTGGGGTTTCCCCGATGTGGGCGTAGAAATTTAAAATGAAATATGTGGAATGTGCCAGTCTCTCCTTGCAGTCCCGCCATTAAAGTAGAGTGGCGTGACCGCTAGGCAATCCATGCGAGCGGTTAAAATTAGAATTTTGGTAAAATATTGGTCACACGCGGAGCATGTTATAAAAATACGGCAAAAAGTTATTCGAGACTGGCGTGTAACTGGACGAAATTATTAATCTTTATGGTGCCCTCGGCAGGACTAGGATGCCAACAGTATCGATTTTAAGTGTCTGAAATTGAAGGCTATATGGTATTGTTTTTGCCGTCAAGAGTACATGTGTGATACCGCGTGTGATACCGAATATCTGTGATAATGGGCTCAATGATGGTGGGAGGTAAGGGATAATATGTGGGGAGATATGTTCGACGTAGCAGAGCTAGCGCTGGCTTGTGGTCCGTATCAGAACGAAAAGCAATATCCTGAGGGAAGAAATTGTGCCGAGGAGAGGACTTGCTGGCCTGAAATATAAAATTATAAAAATCAGCGTGTAACGAAGCTTCTCTGTTCGTTTGTATACCAGTCGTGTGTTGCAAGATTGGCGTACTTACAATATTTTGACTTCCCGGCGTACGCCAATCTTTTCAAAGTGCTCTGATGGCGAATTGGGGATAAGGATCAGCAATTCCTTTATCCCCTCTGCCGGACAGATGGTCGTCATTGCTATGACTAGACGCTGACTGTTGTCGTAGCAGTAACAAACTCGATGACCTCGACAGTGACTGCCTTGAGGTGGTGCGCGGTATCCAGAGTTATCCGAGTTGTCGGGTTGCCGCAACCCCCTTCACCTTTTGAACACTGAAGTAGATGTTCGTCGCCGTAGCTAAACTCAGGGCCCATGTAGTGTGGACTGCTCACAACTTCTGCTGAAAGTCGGTGGTACTGTTTCCCCTTATCATGGAGCTGCATAGAGTGTCCGCGCACGACGAAGAACTGGTTGGAAATCGTATACCTGATCTTGCCGTTGGCATGGGGCG
>Ga0314774_1001319_pt1 | contig 16131 bp, 17 predicted proteins | sample MetaGCBIA2018_FD_204515 | JGI IMG/M metagenome (GOLD analysis project Ga0314774, IMG submission 204515) | Cryopeg brine microbial communities from Beaufort Sea near Barrow, Alaska, United States - CBIA 2018 | ecosystem: Environmental > Aquatic > Marine > Coastal | place: USA: Alaska | collected... | reverse complement strand
AAAGTTACCTTTCTGATAACAATCACCCCAATCTTAAAATGTCTGAGGTAATAGTATATATTATTTGGTCCAATTAGGACATAATCATTTGTGGTATATAAGGACATTATCATATACCGTTCATAATCATTTTTATTAATATTAGAACTACTGTTGACTTTTAGAAAAAGACATGTTATCATAATCGTATATTTACGATTGTTCTAATCCGTTTTAGCTTCTATTAACATATACCAACACTTGTAAGTGTTTACGCACTAAATAAGTATTGAAGGGAGACTAATTTGACTAAAAGTTTATTGAAACACAAGAACTTCACTCCTTGTTGTATAGAAGAATTTTCTATAGAAGATAGGCAAATAATTACAGAAGTATCGAAATCATTGGGGAACGAAGCTAGGCTAGAGATATATGCTTATTTATTTGAAAACAAATCATGTATGACAACTCAGTTAGTCGAATTTTTACCTTTGGCTCAATCAACAATTTCTCAACATCTAAAAGTCATGAAAGCATCAGGAGTTATAATAGGTAATATTAGTGGTACCACAACGAACTACTGTATTAATACAACACTAATGGAACGTTATCACAATTTAATAGGAAAGCTTGTATAAGCTTTTTTTTGAACTATTAATCGTAAATATACGATTAATCAAGTAAACATAAGAACCCTTCTCCACCTGAATGTATTATATAAGGAGACAACTATGATCAATGAGATATCTAGAATAATAGCTTTTGTGTACAACAATATTATTGAAATATGGCCACTATTAATCTTAACTATTCCTCTATCTGTATTGATTCGAGAAATTGGTGTGTCTAAGAAAATAAATTCAATTCTCAGCAAAAACATCTTTCTCTCGATCTTAATTGCTACACTTATTGGAGCAATTGCACCTTTTTGCTCATGTTCTGTCATACCCATCATCTCTTCAATGCTTATTTCAGGAGTTCCGATAGCTCCAATAATGTCCTTTTGGCTTGCATCACCATCCATGGATCCTGAAATTTTCTTCTTAAGTGTTGCTAGCCTCGGTTGGGATCTTGGTGTTGCAAGAATAATGGCAACATTCATTATGAGCTTGTCAGGAGGTTTCATCACACACTATTTAATAGGTAGGAAAATCAAAAACAATGATGGTCTACTAAAATCAGTTAACTCTTGTGATGATAATAACACCTGCAGTCAAGAAGATGAAGATGTCCATAAAAACGATACTAAGAGATTCACAAAAATCATGTGGATGAAAGTGCTAAATAGCAGTAAAGATTCAATGCTCTTAATTTTAAAATTTCTACTTATTGCTTATGTTTTAGAGGCTATCATCATTTTCTATGTGCCTTCAGAAATGGTTCTTGGCATCTTCGGTAATCGCGCTTATGCATCCGTCGTTAGAGCAACTTTTATTGGCATTCCACTTTATACGACGAATCTATCCGCACTTGGTATGGTCGCAGGATTATTAGAAAAAGGTCTACATCCTGGCGCAGCATTGGCATTTATTATCTCAGGTGCCACCACAACCATGCCAGCAATGGCAGCAGTTTATAACCTTGTTCACAGGAAAGTTTTCATTATCTATTTGAGCATCACCATTGTTTTTGCAATACTGTCTGGTTTTATCTTTGAAATGTTGTTCTGATCGTTCTGGAATGCAATTGATACCTTTGGATATGGAAATGGAAATGATTAGATGATGAAGTAAATGTTGATCATCTAATCATTTCCATTATTATATATACTGCAATAGCTTATCCGATGGCATCATTAATCTCTTCAAATGAGCCTATACTAAATCAATCTTCGAATAATCAACATTACCCTCTTCATCCACTAAATCTTCTTTAGCATGCACATATTCAATCTTGCCAATAAACATTTCATGAGAACCGGTTACTATTGAATCAACTATCGTACATTCAATTGAAACCGGACAGTCAACGAGAATGGGTGCATTAACGACTTTACCATTATCTAGTTGAACTTTTTTGACTTTTAGTTTATCACCATCTTTTTTGCTGTTTTTACCTAAATAATCAAAGGTCTCCTGATAATCTTTAGACACAAGATTGACAACAAAACAACCTGATTCTTTAATCAATTTATAGGAATATCTGGAAGGCACTATGCCAACCATCACCATGGGTGGATCGTAACTACAGATACCACAGTATGCAACAGCAAGAACGTTTTCTTCACCATCTAATCCACGACATGAAACCAAAACTTTGGGTAATGGCTGAATTGCACTTTTTTTGTTTGCTTCTTTTTTAATCATTTTTTTCTCCTTCTGAGTACTTTAATATATATTCATTTAGTTTCACATTCAATCGCCCCGCTATCATCGGGCATTTTGCTTTCAACAAAAAGAATATGTTCTTTTCTTCCGATAGTGCTTCATAATTTCCTTGACCTTTACTGATAATAATCTCTGCATTATTATATACTGCTAAGAATTCTGCACTGCATTCTTCTAATATAAGACCGGGTGCATTGCAACCTGAAGAAATAAGATCAGCCACTTTATCTAGGCCTGATGCAACCGCATCTTCCATGGTTGCATCATTGATAATCGGTTCACTTCTAAGCGCATATGTAACTTCAATTTCCGGAATATTCTCAATTAACACTTTATCAAAGATTGTTTCACCTGTATTGTCTCCAATGATGAGAATAGTCTTTGCCTTGGTTAGTTTTTTCTGAAAAAGATGAATTGCTCTTGCAAGCTCTGGAGATGTTCTATAGGACTTATAATCACTAAGTATCTCCAATGACTCTTTAATGATTTCTTCTTGTATCTTCACATTATTGGTCGCAAGTCTTGATGCTTCAAGTGCTTGCTTAAGCATACATGGAATACAATCAAGTAGTATTTGCATCATAATCCCCTTTTATTTTAACATTTTCGAAATCAATCTTGTTTTCTTCATTTTTTTGCTCATAATAGTGCTGATAGCTAATATCAGCAATTCTATTGTTCTCAACTTTTATAAACACTGTTAAGGCATCACCACAAGACGGATCGCCGACACTCCCTTTGGCATCTGCATCTGGCATACTATGTGCATTTTGCGGACACATAAAATGTTCGTATACTTTTATTGAATAAATCGCCCTCAACCTCATTTCTCTTTAGGATATATGTAATTGACTATTTACTTAGTCTTAACGTTTTCACAACTGCTTCCGCCGCTTTAATCAAAGGGAATCCTGCAGGAAAAGCTGTTAACAGCGGTTGTGTACCAATTTGAGTCATGAGCAAGTCATAAATAGTCATGTGGTTTTGAATCACGATACCGATGGCATTGGTTAATTCACCTGCACATTTCCCTCCAAATGCTGAATCACCGATACAAGTCGAATAAATACCCACTGTACCTCTAAACGCACTAAAGGTATTCAATTCGTATAAGTTAAGACCGGCTATACGTCCTTCTGTACACGCTGTTGATGCAAGCATGATTTTACTTAACTTACCTGTAGCAAAATCCACTTTTTCAGCACAATCACCAGCTGCAAATACATCCGGAACACTTGTTCTGCGATATTGATCCGCTTTAATAAATCCGAACTCATTAAGCTCAACGCCCATGTTCTTAGCTAATTCTGTATTAGGTTTATAGCCCAATGCTAATATAACAGCATCCGCCTCAATAACTTCTGATTCATTATACCTTATTTGGCTAACTTTTCCATCTCCTATAATCTCATTGATTCCACAATTTGTCATAACCTTCACTCCACGTTCGGTTAAAAGTTTTGCTGCTTCAAATGCAAATTCATCATCAAATGTGGCTCCTAAAATATTAGGTAGTATTTCAACCAAAGTAACATCTTTTCCAATTTTATTAAGCTCATCTGAAATCTCAACGCCTATAAAACCGGCGCCGACAACAATATCGACTCCCAGCTTAATTAAGCCTGCATCAGGTAGAATATTGTTATCACTACTTCCAACCGTCCCATAAATATACGGAATTCCACATGGAATCATTACTTTTTCTTCATATTATACCTCAATTTTAATTAGCTAAGTCAGTTGAATCATATTCATCTTATCTATTTCCTTAATAATGGGCATATGCCCATTACCCTAATACTAATACAATAATTGGCATATGTCAATAACCCATTCAATTTTTCCTATCCATTTGCAAGCTAGCCTTTACTGTGATGCAGAAAAGAGTGTACAACAGGCGTCTCTCCTAGTCATACACTCTTGAAAACAAGTTAATGGATATTATATAGTTTTATTCGTCCTGTCTTTTCTTATAGCAAAAATTTATTTTGCAGGGTACCTTTTCGTCAAAGTCACTGCATAATTTGTAGTCGCCACCTTGAATTTTCAACCTTTTACCATTGACAATACTGTCCGCTATTTTTTGACGTGCGTTATCATAAATACGTTGCACCGTTGATCTTGCCACACCTAATGCTTGGGCACAAGCTTCTTGATTTAGACCTTCATAATCCAATATTCGCATGACTTCATATTCTTCAACCGTCATGAATACATCTTCTTGTTGATGTCGGTTGATTTGTATTGGACCATACAGATTATTCTCAGGTAAGCTGCACACTCTTTTGGTCTTTTTGGGTCTTGCCATAGTTCATGCAGCTCCTTTGTCTTATATCATCTACTTAATTTGCTAGAGTATATCCTAAAAAATATGTTAAATCAATGTTGGTAAGCTTATTAACGAAACAAGATTATTTATACTAATCTATTTATGCTTTCGCAATTGAATCTTTCAAAAAAACAAGTGTTACAACCATAACAATACTCACTATGGAAAATGTCAAATAAAATCCTACAACAACTATAAAAACCCCTCATCCCCCCTTATATCATACCGTTAGACTTTAAAAATTCCTCGATTTTTTCCATTAGTCTGTTAAATTCATAATCCTTAATTGTTGATGATAGTTTTTCAATTGGACATAAATCAGTTTTATCTCGATTATTAATATTGGGTACTTTCACCTCATAAGAAACCTTAATATGATTATCTTCTAACATATCGACTGCATTTTCAGAAATCACATCTGAATACACTTCTGCTATTTTTGAATACACATTTAATAATGCTGCAGCTCTTCCTACCACTCGATCAGCAACTGAAGCATTTTCTAATTGCTCGAAACATTCTGATACTGCTTTATACATAGGATATATTCCTCGACTAGCACTCTTAAAAACAACTTCACCATTTCTAACAATACAGATATTCAAATTCTCTTTAACTACTATTTCTTTGGCTAAATCCATATCACTTTTCAGCATTATCAATACCTCTTTCCATTTCCCAATTATTTATCATGAATGCCCATTCTTTTCTTAGCTTTTGTATAACTGGTTCCAAAAATAACAGTAGTAACAACTTTTACGTAACTACCTTTCCTTAATCAAAATTTCTACACTTTTTATGCAAGAATAAATATATGAACTAGCATACTCGAGTTTTTGGCATATGTCAATAATTCTGTAAGGCTAGATGTGTTTATAAAATACTATACTTTACCCAAATAAACATTCACTTTCATTCTAAATTTGACATTTGCTTGAAAATTTGATATATTGTGTATGCACAATAGACACAATCCCAAAAAGGAGTTTTGCTATGTTAGCTTTAGAGATTAAACATCTGAATAAAAATTATAACCATTTCAGTTTAAACGATGTATCTTTTCAATTAGAACAAGGATACATTATGGGTTTCATCGGTGCAAACGGTGCCGGCAAAACAACAACCTTAAAATCAATTTTGAATATGATTCATATTGATGGCGGCGAAATCAATGTGTTAGGTAAAAACTTTATTGAACATGAATTCGAACTGAAACAAAATCTAGGTTATGCCTTTGGAGGGACTGACTACTACACAAGAAGTAAAGTAAAAAAAGTCACAAATGTAGTTAAATCCTTTTATGACAACTGGAGCGATGAAACTTATCAACATTATATGAAAAAATTTAATTTAGATGAAGATAAAAAGATTATTGAATTGTCAGCCGGTATGAGAGTCAACTACAATTTAGCCCTAGCCTTATCCCATGGTGCAAAATTGCTTATTCTCGATGAGCCGACCAGTGGGCTTGATCCTGTTGCAAGAGACATGTTATTGGATATTTTTCAAGAATTAGTTGAAGACGGTGAGATTAGTATCTTTTTCTCCACTCATATCACTTCTGACTTAGAAAAATGTGCTGATTATATTACATATATCAATCATGGTACAATTGTTAACAGTATGGAAAAACATGACTTTCTAAACACGTATCGCTTGCTTAGCGGTAGTGAAGAACAGCTTAATCTTGTTAAAGATCAATTGATATCCTATAAAACCAATTCATTTGGTTTTATAGGTCTTATTCATACGAAAGATTTTGATACATCCATAGATATAAATGCTACTTTACCTAATCTTGAAGAAATTATGATTTACTTTTCTAAAAAGGAGGTCCAATATGTATAATCTGTTATTGAAGGAATTAAAATTGGGCGTCAATCCGTTTTTCTATGTCTTGCCTTTACTGACTGGAGCCTTAATGTTAATACCCGGTTGGTTGTACTTAATTGTTTTGTTATATTTCCCTTTTATTACGATACCAAATTTATTTGCAGGATATCGTAGCCAAAATGATTTGTTTTTTTCAGTGCTAATGCCGGTAACAAAAAAGGATATTGTAAAAGCCAGATTATTAACCGTTGTTATTCTTGAACTTCTTCACATTGTTATCGCAGTTATTTATGGACTCATTCATATTCGTATCTATCCAAATTTACGTTATTTGTTCTTCTCACCGACGATTGGTTTTTGGGGAATAGGATTCATGATGTTTGGCATATTCAACCTGATTATGATTACCATGTACTATAAAACAGCTTACAAATTCGGTCCTGCTACGATTGTTTCAACAGTAGCAGCAATCCTGTTTGCCACTTTGGCTGAATGGTTAGGCATTAAAAACCTATTTATATATAATCTTTATAAAGGAACCGGCGCTGATAATCTTTTATTACAAATAACCTTATTACTTATAGGTATTGTCATATTTGCAATCCTGAACATAATTACTTATAAGATTTCCATTAGGCTATTCGAGAAAGTGGATATCTAATGAATATTGCAATATCAAACACGTCAGAAAAGCCAATTTATCAGCAGCTATTCGAGCAACTAAGCGCCAAAATCATTAAAGGTGAATTTGAAACAGGATATGGTTTGCCTCCTATCCGTCAAGCTGCAAAAGAGCTTAGAGTGAGTATTATCACTGTCAAAAAAGCATGGGAAGAACTTGATCGATGTGGACTTATTTACACAGTCACCGGCAAAGGCTGTTTTGTTTCTGATTTAACACCTGAAGAGATGTTACTAAAACGTGATGATATGATAAGAAGCCAGATGTCAATTGATGTCTCTTATTATAAGTCTCTTGGTCTCTCCTTAGATGAAGCAATTGATCTTATAAAAGATATCTATTAAGCAACATGAAGAGAATACAATTCTAATATACAATAATAGAGATAGATATGCAGTAACACCACATATCTATCTCTATTATTGTTTGATTTTATTAAGTCGTTTGCACTATTCTTTACGTTGTTTCAATATTTTCAATTTATTCTAATATTTGGCTGTCATAGAGTTTGATTACTTTCTCACTACTCTCACTATTTAGTGCAACGATGGATACTTTTTTACCGTATTCTTCGTATTTTTCTTTGACTTTATTTAAGGCAACCATTGCAGAGTGATCCCACAGATGGGCATTTTTAAAATCAATAATAACATGCTCTACGTCAATTTTATAATCAAATAAGCCTTTGAACTTTGCTACAGAAGCAAAATACAATTGACCTTGGATTCGATAAACATGATAAAGAGTATCGTCATGAGTCACTTCATGTTCTGTTCCGTCAATGCAAGTCGCTTTATATGCAAAGACTATTGCACTGATTGCAGTACCTACAAGCACTCCATAGGCTAGGTTATGGGTTGAAACCACAATAACCATGGTAGCAATCATTTCTATATTACAGCTCAATGGTAACTTCGGCATACTCATGATGGAATCCCATTCAAATGTACTGATAGATACCATGATCATAACGCCGACCAGTGCAGCCATCGGTATCACCTTAACCACATCTCCTAATACCAAGATTAAAAAGATTAAGAATCCACCTGACACAAATGTTGACAATCTGGTTCTACCACCTGTCTTCACGTTAATAACAGACTGTCCGATCATAGCACAACCTGCCATCCCGCCAAAGAGACCTGCTACAACGTTTGCAATGCCTTGGCCTTTTACTTCTTGGCTCATATCTGACTTTGAATCTGTCATTTCATCCACAATGGTCGCTGTCAATAAAGATTCCAACACCCCTACAATTGATAAGGTTATAGAATACGGAAGTATTATCTTGAAGGTCTCAAAACTCAGCGGTATATTAGGAAGATGAAATGGCGGTAATGATCTGGTTATATTCCCCATGTCGCCAACGGTTCTAATGTCCAGTCGTAGTAGCACTGATGCAACTGTCATCACGATAATGGCTATAAGTGGTGACGGAACTACTTTTGTTATTCTTGGCAAACCATATACGATAACAAGAGTTCCGGCTACAACAGCGTACATGGCAATCGACTCACCCCAAAAATGAGGTATTTGTGCCATGAAAATCAATATAGCCAATGAATTGACAAAGCCTAGAACCACAGAATGGGGGACAAAATGTATCAACTCACCTGTTCTCAGTTTCCCTAGAACAAATTGTATAATACCTGTTAGTATTGTCGCTGCGAACATATACTCTATCCCATGCAGTTTAACTAATGACACCATGACTAAGGCCATTGCCCCTGTTGCAGCTGAAATCATCGCAGGACGACCACCAAATATAGATATCGTCAAGGCTATGCAGAAGGATGCATACAAGCCTACCATTGGATCTACTCCAACTATAATTGCAAAAGATATTGCCTCAGGTATAAGCGCCAACGATACGGTCATACCTGACAATACATCTTCACGAACATGGCTGAACCATGTTTTCTTTAAATTTATTTTTTTCACTTGTTTTCTCCTTGTATACAATATGCAATATCCAAATATGTTTTGTCAGTATAGCAGATGCTTGAGGAGAAATCAATGTTTTTCTGAGACTATTGTCCTATCATAATAACGGGTATCTTTTTATCTTGGAGAGCTGTGTTCATAGTACAACTTTCAGTGCCCGAGTCAGCTCTTTAATCGTTAACTTTCCATATCTTATCACTCTTCCAACTAACATCATATTGAGGCACCATTTGCTCACCTTCAACATCACTACTATAATAAAAGTTATAGAAGACATTCCCTTGAATACCTAATGCTTCACATCCCATTTCCCAATTACCGCACCAGATTCCAAGGGCCAAAGGACCATAAAAACGAGATTTAGTTGTACAATAAAAATTGACGATCACTTCATTTGAATCAGAAATATTCACTACTGCTCTTGTCGGCTGAGCATTAAAAGACGAGGGAGACCATTGACAGATTTCATAACAACGACCAAAGTTTTGAAACTCTTTTTCATCGATTTTAAGTGGCTCTGTCAATTGATTATTCTTGAAAAACAGGTCAGAAATCGGTAGTCGATGCTTTTGTGATTTGCTCATAAGTCTAATACTTAAAGGTATGTATTTAGAGGCATAACCAACAGCACAGACACAGACGATATGATCTCTGTTCTTATCAAATCTTTGCCCCATTTGTTTAGTAATACTAGTTTGATCTGCTCCAGGACCAATCCAACAAGTAGCCACCCCCATTCTAGTGGCATGCATTACAATTTTTTGAAGCGATCTGCCAACGTTGATGACCGCATTTCGGCTATACTCCTTCGGTGCTATTGCCACTATAAATTCCGAAGCATTTACAACCGGCCAGACAGTTAGAGGTTCACTAACGTACTCAAATCTTATCCTATCTTTCACATCAGAATTCATATTAACCTGATTCAGCTCTAATTGTACATGGTTTATTAATTCATCATAGTCTTCGTTTCTCATCTTCCTTAATTGAAATGATCGACAAGAATGTCTCGCTCTCATCAGATCAAATAAATTCAGTCCGTCATTCCTTTTTGGCAAAGCTTCTTTCATACGAAATTTAAATTTAATTGTAATAATTTCTATGACGACGTCTACATACAATATAATTGCTAGGAAGAAAATTGGTGCGGCAACTATAAGATTAATCAAAGCCCATATTATTAACGCTACAAAAAGCACTACCGTTGCTAATACGGCAGTTAGTATATATTGTAACCATCCAGTAAACTGAAGCTTCTCTTTTAATGCTTTTATGTGAGTCATTAATGCCCGCCTCCTTTTTAACATCATCATGATTAAGTTTAATCTGATGCTGTTCATCTTCCCACACTTTATTAAATAGAGATAAATCATAATCATCTACAATTTTTCAATGAGTGACTCTTCTTATATTTTATCTACAAAAGAGCTATTCGTACTTTTTCTTTCCACTAATGAAACAGGAATTCTCATGTTAATATTATTGTGAATTTCTTCATCCCCACCCATATAATTAATAAGCAGCTTCCCTGCTTCCACACCAATTCTATGCTTATCTTGAGCAATGGTCGTTAATGTCGGTGTTATGTGTTTTGCCAATTCAATATCATCAAAACCAATGATTTCAATATCTTCAGGAACATGGTAACCTAAGTCATTCAAGGCTCTGATCGCGCCAATGGCAAGCATATCTGCCCCAACATATATAGCTTCCGGTAGCACTTTACTGTCTTCAATCATTTTGACTGCGGCTTCATAACCATCTTTGCATTTATAGCCGGATGCTATCACTAACAAGTTGTCATCCACTTCCAGATTCTTCTCACGCATGAATTTCTTGTAGGTATCGCGACGTTCTTTCCCCGAAAATGAATTTTCAGGAAGTGAAATATGGCCGATGTTTTTTTTGTTCTTATTGAGGAAATGCTCCATTGCCAATACAGTCCCCGCCTCATTATCTGAAACGATCGTTGGGCAATTAAGATCCACTTTATTAACGCTGACCACAGGAATATCACTCTCTATCAAATCAACGAGCTCAGAATCTTTATCATCAATGGTTACGATTAGAACGCCTATAATTCTTCTGGATTTACACCACTCCAAATAGGACAGCTTTTGCTTGCCTGCTCTTCGCGACACAAATGTAATCTCATAACCTTCATCCTCGACATAGGTTTTAAACGCCTGCAATATTCCTCCAAAATATTGGTGCTCAAGTCCGATTTCTAATGATTCATGATATATGACACCAATGGACCAACTTTGATTCGATATTAAGTTTCTGGCAGCAACATTAGCTACATATCCCATTTCTTTTGCGGTTTCTTCAATTTCAGCTTTCAAAATAGGGCTCACATGCCTAGTGCCATTTAATGCTCTGGACACAGTACTTGAAGCACATCCTATTTTTTTTGCAATGTCATAAATAGTAACCATCATCATTTACCAAATTAGATCATTCGAAAGAATCAACTAATAACCTTTCTCATTTTATATATTCATTATACCAGTTTTTGATAATTAATCCTGTACAATTTAAATACGCCACATAAGAGAATAGGCTAACCACCTGTTGATGATTAGCCACTCTTACTTCTTATCCTTTTACTGAACCCAACGTTGTTCCATCAATAATATATTTGGAGAACAACATGTATATGATAATCAGTGGAATAACAGATAATGATAATCCTAAGTACATGGCTCCATAATCAACCATATAAACTTCACCTCTTAACAACGCTATTAGCATTGGTAATGTATATTTTGATTTCGAGGTAATTATCATAAGCGGTGTAAAGAAGTCGTTCCAAGACACTACGAATGTAAAAATACCCATTGTGGCCAATGCCGGTTGAATGAGTGGCATAACTATTTTGTGAAAAACATATAATTCATTTGCGCCATCAATCCTAGCAGCTTCTATAAGCTCTTTGTGCAATATCGAATCAAGATACTGCCTAAAGAAGAATACAGTGGCTGGTGCGGCAATCATTGGAACAATCAATGGAATATATGAATTCGTTAGCCCCATCTTAACCATCAGCTGATAAAATCCTATGATACTTAGTTGAGGGGGAATTAAAATACTGAGGATGATAACGACATATAAGTATCTCTTAAACTTAAAGTTGTACACTTTAAATCCATAAGCAGTTAATGCCGAAAAATACAGTGACAGTATTGTGGTTGTTGTAGAAATGAATATGCTGTTTCTAAATCCGGAATACACATCAAATCCCTGTGAAAGTAGTGAATCGAAATTCTTAAATAGAAAATTACTTGGCATTAATGAAAATACTTGCGTTATCTGATCCGAAGCTCTGGTAGCATTGACAAACAATATCCAAAAGGGAAAGATGCTTAGAATTGATAAAATAATTAAAAGTGCGTACAGCAATCCTTTTAAAACTTTACTCATACTACTTTCCCTCCTTTTCTTTATCATCAAAAAGCTTGAATAAAACAAACGTCACCAATGAAACGAACATTAGCAAATAGACGGATGCCGTCGATGCCAAATAAAAGTTTTGTGACCCTGTGAAGGCCTGTTTGTAAATAAACATCGAAATAGTTTCAACTGCGTAATTCGGACCACCATCTGTCAACAGAAATGGTATATCAAACATTCTCATTCCACCTGCAAAATTTGTAATGAATACAAACAGTAGGATTGGCTTCAACAACGGCAATGTGATTTTTGTAAACTTCTTTCTGTTGTTGGCGCCATCAATTTCCGCAGCTTCATATAGGTTAGGATTAATGCCTTTCATGCCTGCTAGAAGAATAATCATTGTTTTGCCATACCACATCCAAAAGCCAATGAAGGCAACGATAATCCGTGTCACTGTCACATCACGATAGAAATTGAAGGGTTCCTTCAAAATACCTAGATCGACAAGCAGCAAATTAATGGAACCGTTTGGAGAAGCAAACAAACTTATGAATAAAATCGCAATTGAGGCGGCAGTAATTATATTCGGCATATAGAATAGGACTTTGAACATGCCCTCTCCCCTGATTTTATCATGATTAGAAACAAATAATGCCGCTAAAAAGAGTGCCAGGCCTATTTGAGGTAAATAATTCATTCCCCAAACAATCAACGTATTAATAAATGCTTTGAAAAATAGTTCGTTATGCAATATATCTATATAGTTTTTAAAACCTACAAAAGTATATTCCGTATTGAACCCCCATAAATCTGTGAAGCTTAAAAATATTGTGTTTAGAATGGGCATTAAGTGAAATATTGTATAAACGATAAAGAAAGGCGCTATAAATAGGTAACCATACCAATCGCGTTTCTTAAGTCTAGTTTTGTCTGTCAATTCCGACACCTCCTTTCTCAATTGAGTAATACATTGATTAGTCTATGATTACGTTTGGTATAACGTTTTTAACACCCTTTTTCAGGTCTGCAATAGCTTCTTCTTTAGTTTTTTCACCATTTGCATACGCAGTCAACTGTTCAACAAAAAGACCTTTTATGTCTCTATCATAGGCACCGATAGCTGTAGGGTTGATATCCTCAGACATCTTATCAAACACTTTCAATATATACTGGCCGCCTAAAAATTCACTTTTTACATCATAGAATTTTTCATTTGCACCCTTATGCGCTGTTAAATCATTTTTATCAACAATCAATTCACTTAAGTGCTCTTCATTTAGTGTAAAGAATTCGATAACAGATACTGCTTCTTCCGACACTGCTGAATCACTATACATACCAAGCCATGTTCCACCGTGGAAGTATGGTCTTGGACCTTGAATTACTGCCCAGTCACCTGATGTCGAGTTACCATTTTCATCTTCACAGTTTTGAGTCAACACGTATGGATGTCCCCATGCTGGTAAAAAATAACCAAGAGTTGTGTCATGTGACATTCCATAATACCAACCTTCTGACCACTGATTATGATTTTCGGTTAAATTTTCAGAGATTAATGTCTTGGAAAGATCAAAATAGGTATTTAGTAAATCATCAAAAACAAATTCATTGCTCTCATTGATCCATCCCTCATCTCGGGTGTTCAAGAATACATTGATGAAATCAGTAACACCAGAAACAATTGAAATTTCACCATTGGATTTTTCTGTAATCATTCTTGCTGTCTCAATGAATGTATCCCAATCTTTAACAAAAGCCTGTACATCTTCTGGCTCGCTTACACCCAAATACTTTTCAGCGATACTTCTGCGATAATAGAAACCACCTGGCGTGGACTGATTTGACAATCCTTTTACAGCGCCTTCAGAATCACTACTTATAGCCATTGTATAATCAACAACTTCGGACAAGTCCAAATCATATTGGGTCAGGTCTGCTAAAAATGGTGTGTTGACAAATTTCTTTACATAGGATAAATCCATTGCAAATAAATCCGGAGCATCAGCACCTGTTTGTAACGCCTGCTGAAGTTTTGTCATATAAGTGACTTGATCCGGAATAACCGTTACAACTATATCAAAATTTGCATCCTGATTGGCCGGTCTCCAATAATCATCAATTAACGCTTCAAAATCAGTGTTAAATGTCCAGAAATTTACAATCTCTTTTTCTGCGCTTGCTTCAGTTACATCTGTTTCTGTTTCTGCATCTTTTTCTGTATCTGTTCCTGCATTACTTTCTGTATCTGTTCCTGTTTTTGTTTCAGATGCTGAATTATTTGAACTGCACCCTATGACCCCCATCATTAAAACCAATACTATTAGTAAGCTTAAAATTTTTCTCATATTCTTCTCCTCCGTTTCGTTTTTTTGGTTGGCAATCGATTGTTTTGTTGTGGCAATCGATTGTCTGGATTATATCATGATTGCTTACACTCCGCAATGTTTTTTAAAATTAACTATTGTTTTATTTTCTTTTATGTTGTAGGATGTGTTTGAAAGGAGAGTGGAAAATGAAAGAACATATTATTAAAGACATAGAAATCGTTCTCACAAGACCTAAAGATCATAACTTGATTGCAGTTAAGGTGATAACAGAAACAGAAGATTTGTACGGTGTTGGTTGTGCCACTTTTCAGCAACGACCGGAAGCTGTGCAAACTATGGTTGAGACGTACTTGAAGCCACTGCTTATTGGTCGTAATGCTAATAACATTAACGATCTTTGGAATATGATGACAGTTAATGCCTATTGGCGAAACGGACCTGTATTAAATAATGCAATCGCCGGCATTGATATGGCGTTATGGGATATTAAAGCAAAAGCTGCGAACATGCCTCTTTATCAGTTGCTGGGAGGAAAGGCAAAAGATGCCATCGCTGTTTATCGACATGCAGACGGCTTAACGCTTGAAGAAGTTGAAGGCAATGTTAGGAAATTCATGGCAGAGGGGTATAAATACATCCGATGTCAAATGGGCTTGTATGGCGGCAAAGAGTCTGTACCACATGTGACAAAATCTGCCACACACGGTGCCTACTTTGACCAAACAGTTTACATGAAAAGTGTAATAGAGCTTTTCCAGCACATACGCAAGACTATTGGATACGATATCCATCTGTTACATGACATTCACGAACGACTAACCCCAATTCAAGCTGTTGGCCTTGTCAAAGACCTTGAAAAATATAAGCCATATTTCATAGAAGACCCACTCCCACCCAACCAAACCGAGTGGCTGGATATGATTAGGAACCAGTGCACGACACCCATCGCCATAGGTGAATTGTTTAATAATCCAATGGAATGGAAGAATATTATCATTAACAGACAACTGGACTTTATCAGAGTTCATATCAGTCAGATTGGTGGTATCACACCGGCACTTAAACTAATTGGTTTATGTGAAGCTTTTGGTGTTCAAATAGCATGGCATGGACCACCAGATATGACCCCGATTGGTCATGCTGTCAACCTGCATTTGAATATAGTCTCGACCAACTCAGCTGTACAAGAATGGGATGCACCGAACCAAGTCACAAAAGATGTTTTCCCAGGTACAGTCGAAGTTGAAAATGGCTATCTATACCCTATCGAAACACCAGGTATCGGTATAGACTTGAATATGAAGAAAGCAAAAG
>Ga0314774_1001315_pt1 | contig 16187 bp, 17 predicted proteins | sample MetaGCBIA2018_FD_204515 | JGI IMG/M metagenome (GOLD analysis project Ga0314774, IMG submission 204515) | Cryopeg brine microbial communities from Beaufort Sea near Barrow, Alaska, United States - CBIA 2018 | ecosystem: Environmental > Aquatic > Marine > Coastal | place: USA: Alaska | collected... | reverse complement strand
TTAGCTCCACTCGCTTTACGCCTGTATTTAGTGCCTGTTTTCTGGGTAGCAGGTATGAATAAGGTCAACACTTTTCCAGACATTATCGAATGGTTTGGCAACAAGGAATGGGGACTCGGATTACCATTCCCTGAACTCATGGCTTTTTTAGCAACTTCTGCAGAAGTTGGAGGAGCCATCTTATTACTGTTCGGATTAGGCACTCGTTGGGCCACCATCCCCTTAATGTTTACCATGGTTATTGCTGCGACAGGCGTACATTGGCAAAACGGTTGGCAAGCCGTGCATGATTTAATGTCACCCTGGGCAAATGAACATTCAACGGCCGCACTTGAACGTTTAGACCGTGCCAAAGAAATTTTACAAACCCATGGTAACTACGAATGGCTTACTGAACACGGTAATTTTATTGTCAGTAACAACGGCATAGAATGGGCGGCCACCTACTTCATTATGCTACTGGTTTTATTCTTTATAGGTGGGGGTAAATATGTCAGTGTCGATTATTGGATACGCAAACGCTGTATGCTATAAAACGACATAAACACATAAAAAAGCCCGCTTATTCAATGAATAAACAGGCTTTACAACGTCTCGATTTTAAAGTGACCAGGCCTGGTCACTTTAAAGAAGAAATTCCATTAAGATTAATACGTCCAGACGAGCTGCGCGCTTAAAATATCAACCGATAAATCGTATGAACCGACTAAAACACTATTCCCTAAATCAGATTGAAGTGTGTAGTCAACATCTGCTCTATCAGCCATGATACGAGTGTATGCAAAATCAATCGACATTTTAGAACTGACTTTGTAACCAGCACCGACTGAAACCCACTTGCGATCTGCATCAGGCGTTCTTGGAGAACGGCTGTATTTATCAGGCACAGGGGTTTCATCTAACGCTACACCCGTACGCAACTTCCATGTATCGTCTAATTGGTAAACCATACCGACTGCATAACGCATACTATCGCCAAAGTTTTGATTAGATTCTGAATTTGGTCCATTGTTATCAAACTTAACAATCAATTCATCATAGGCCTTCCAACCTGTCCACGTACTGCTCGCTAACAGCTGAATTTTATCATTCAATTTATAATCAACAGCCAGACTTGCCGTTGCGGGTAGGTTAACGCTAGCAGATGCATTCGCGTCGAACAACACCTGATTTAAGGTATAACCACCTAAATTGTAGCTTGAGTTAATCCCGGTGTAGTCCACATTACCTTTAACGTTATGTGTCATTGCAGATCGATAGGACAAGCCAATATTGAGCGCTTCTACCGGGGTGTACATCAGCCCCAAATTGTAGCCATACGCCCAACTATCGCCAGTCACTTCTGCAGTACCATCAGTATCACCAATAGCCGATTGGTTAATTTTTTGTTGCAAAACCACATCTACATACTGGGCGTTCAAACCAACACCAAACGAAAACTGATTGTTTATTTTACGAGCAATTGCTGGATTAATATTTAAGGTTTTCAGATTTGTTTCAGTCGCATGATAGCGCCCAACCCAATTTTCATCATAAGAAATATGTTGACCAAATGGAGTATTAATTCCTAAACCAGCATCATAGTCACCCAACTTACCTTTCCAATAAATATTAGGCACTAAACCAAGGGTTGCCCCATTATCACCAGAACCAGAAATATCATTACCTGGAGCACCAAAATAGGAGTGATTGTTAGAAAAATCGGCCACGGGTGAAATAATATGCGCACCTAAGATAGCCTGACTACCTTTAATTTTAGTCATTCCAGCTGGGTTAAACCACAGGACACTGGCGTCTTCTACATTAGCCGCCGCACCCGCATAAGAGAGCCCCTGACCACTAGCACTTTGTTCAATTAATGCAAAACCTGATGCATTGGCAGCTTGTGATGCTAAAGCGATTAAAACTGCATTTGTTAGTTTATTGAATGACATATTATTTCCTGTTTTTTAAATTTGCGACATTCTATCAGGACTTAGGTCATACCGATAATTGAAATTAATGAGGAGGGGGATAAGTAAATTGAATTGCCATACCGGATGGAACGATAAACAACCAGACCTGACCATTATAAAGACCCTTGGTGATTAATCAGAGAACGTTCAAGGCTTCTTGCAAACTCTTTACGCCGATGACTTCCATCCCAGGAACCCCCCCTTTTGGCACATTACCGATGGGAACGATGGCTCTTTTAAAGCCATGTTTGGCGGCTTCAAACAGTCTCTCTTGACCACTAGGAACCGGACGAATCTCACCTGCCAAACCAACCTCACCAAAGACAATTAACTCTTGGGAGAGTGGCTGATTTCGCATGCTTGATAGAATCGCAGAGAGTACGGCTAAATCGGCACTGGTTTCTGTGACCTTGACCCCGCCGACCACATTGACATAGACATCTTGATCACTGGCTTGAATGCCACCATGACGATGCATTACCGCCAATAGCATAGCAATTCGATTTTGATCTAAACCAACCATGACCCGCTTAGGAGCGCCATACAATGCATCGTCGACCAAGGCTTGTATCTCAACTAATAACGGTCTTGAACCTTCCCAGATGACCATGACGACTGAACCTGATGAAATCTCATCTCCCCGGGAGAGAAAGATAGCCGAAGGATTTTTGATCTGTTTCATCCCTTTTTCAGTCATGGCGAACACACCTAATTCATTGACCGCACCAAATCTATTTTTGATGGCTCGTAGTGTTCTAAAACGGCTGTCTGACTGGCCTTCTAAAAATACAACGGTATCAACAATATGCTCCAAGACTCTTGGTCCTGCAACTTCACCTGACTTAGTCACATGCCCGACTAAAAAGATTGCAATATTATTCTGCTTAGCATAACGGGTTAAATAAGCCGCTGTCTCACGCACCTGGGAAACCCCACCCGCCGCACCACTGACCTCAGCGAGTTGCATGGTTTGAATAGAATCGACCACCATAACTTTCGGTGATTCATTCTGTGCTGCTGCGGTAATTAGCTCGACATCCGTCTCGGTTAATAGACGTAGTTTTTGATCTGGTAACTCCATGCGTTTTGCGCGCAGAGCCACTTGTTGTAAAGACTCTTCACCCGTCACATACAAGACATTATGCACCATGCTTAAATGACACATAACTTGTAATAAAATGGAAGATTTACCAACCCCAGGATCTCCGCCAATTAACACCACAGAACCTGGTACGATGCCTCCCCCCAACACACGATCTAACTCGGTCATGGTGGATGATATTCTAGGAACGGATGCTAAATCGACATCGACAATGGACTTGACCTGACACTCCATCGCCCCTGAAAAGCCTTTAGGGGCAGCTGAACCACTCGCACTTTTCGCTGGGCTGAGTTTAAATTCCTTGAGGGTGTTCCATGCGCTGCAGGCCATGCATTGGCCTTGCCACTGGGAGTGTTCTGCACCACAATCAGTACAGACGTAGGCGGACTTTATTTTTGCCATGAATACTATCGCTCTTTATGAGACCTTTGCACAAGTCAGGGACGCGAGAAAAATGAGATAAAATTTTACTGATTAAGGCGGGAAACTTGTTAATAGCGAGCTATTGACAAGTTTCTCAACGAAAAGCAGGGAGATTTTAGCCTTTTTTATCCGTTTATGACCTCGTGCAAAGGCCTCTTTATGATTGTTTGACTGAAGATGTCGCCTGAATATCGATGCCTTGAAAAGCCATTGGCGTTTCTTCAGGAAAAATTTGGGCCAATGGTAATGACTTTCCTGTGCCTTGCACCACTCTGACATGCTCTCGTGTGAATTGACGCGGTTCGGCCACTCCGCAAGAGTGTGCTATTAAAGACACTTCATGAATAAGATTGTGATGATAACTTGCAACGCGTTTGGATTTTTTCTCTGGGACCAAACCGCTTTGTAAACGTTTGTTATGTGTCGTTATCCCGGTCGGACAACTGTCTTGATGGCACTGCATTGCCTGAATACAGCCTAATGAAAACATGAAACCTCGGGCAGAATTAATAAAGTCTGCTCCCATGGCTAAAGCCCAAGCGACCATCGTCGGACTCGTTAGCTTTCCAGAGGCTATCACCCGGACTTTTTCTCGTAACTGATACTTAGTCAATAAATCTATGACATAAGGTAAGGATTCGGCTAAGGGCAGACCGACATCATCCATCAATGCAATAGGCGCTGAACCCGTCCCTCCTTCCGCGCCATCAATCGTAATAAAATCAGGTGCAGAATCTAAACCGCGTTGCTGAACCGACTGACAAAAGGTCTCAAACCAGGCTGGAGATCCCATGACAAATTTGAAACCCACAGGTTTACCGGTTACATCCCTTACCTGATGAATCATGTCTAACAGGCTCTCATTATCAAAAATTTCAGGATGGCGATTGGGACTGATCGAATCTTCTCCGACAGGAATCCCTCTTATATCGGCAATTTGTTGCGTGACTTTCGCACCCGGTAATATTCCACCTTTGCCCGGTTTTGCACCTTGACTCATTTTAATCTCAAACATTCGAACTTGTTCGTGGGCAGCGGCCTCTCTGAGTTTTTCATTGCTCAAGTTACCACTTTTGTCACGATACCCATATTTAGCCGTGCCAATCTGGGCGACCAAGTCCGCACCGCCCTGCAAATGAAACTCAGACAGTCCCCCTTCACCTGTATTCATCCAGCAACCTGCCTGCTTTGCACCTTGGCTCAAAGCTAACACAGCAGGTTTAGACAAGGCACCAAAACTCATACCCGAAATATTAAACAAGGATTGTGCTCGAAAGGGGGTTTGAGTATTTGGCCCAATCAACATAGGAGGGGAAGAGACTGAGTCCTTTTCTAACATCGGAAATGCACAGTTAGTAAACAATATTTTGCCAGGATGACTGATATTTCGCGTTGAGCCAAAGCCTTGGGTAGTCGAAATGTTTTTAGAAGCACGGTATACCCAGGTACGTTGTGCTCGGTTAAAAGGGCGTTCATCTTGGTCCGCTGCATACATGTATTGACGCATGAATTTGCCTAAATATTCGAATAGATAACGAAATCGAGCGATCACCGGGTAATTGTGACGAATTGCGTGTTCAGTTTGCATCCGATCGACAATAAATGTGACCAGCAACAGCGCAACGGTAAAGCCTGTCACCATGATAAAAATAATAGACATCCAATGTAAAATCATTGCAACCCAACCCAATGTCATTGTTTCCATTTAGCATATCCCTTTGTATCAAATTGGCTTGACGACCATTTTGCCATGTTTAGTATAGACTGCTTTTTATACGTTTATATCACCAAGAAAACCATAAATAAAAAAGCCCGCATTGAAGCGGGCTTTAACTGACTGATTGACATTATCGTTAATGCTCGATGTCTTTCCAATACTCTCTTTTCAAAAGATAAGCCAGCAACAACAAAACAAGTAAAAAAGCGACAACCTTCCAGCCTAAGTCTAAGCGATCAATCTTCGAGGGTTCACCTACATAGTCCAGAAAGTTTGTAATATCACGCGCAGCTTCAGCATACTCTTCTTCACTTGAGTGACGTTGAATCCCCTCAAGTACGTTCGGCATAGCTGTGCCTTTTAAAACATGATTCTCCCATTCACCTTTCTCATTTTGCTCATAGCCACGTAAAAAGCTATAAATATAATCAGTGCCTTTTAATCGAGACATCAGAGATAAATCAGGTGGTTCAGTTCCAAACACATCCATTGCCACACCTGGCAATATACGGGTTGTAACGTCTTCATATACTGTGCTTTGACCGTAAGCCATTTCGGCAACAATGGCATCTTCGTCCCAACCTAAATTACGTGCAATACGATTATAACGCATGTATTTTAGTGAGTGACAGGCCATACAATAATTAGAAAACAAGATTGCGCCACGTTTCAGAGAGTCTTGATCACGTAAATTATTCTGTGCTGGCTCCAGGGTAATACCGTACCCTCCGGAAGCCTGAACACTAGCTGATAAAGAGAGCATACAGAAACTTAATATTAATAAAAATTGTTTCATTTAAGTAACCCTCTCTGGAACAGGCTTAGTATGTTCATTTTTCGAAGTAAAGGGTAATACCAAGAAAAACATGAAGTACAACGCGGTAAATATTTGCGCTAACTTTGTTAATTCAGGGGTTGCAGGCTGAGTTCCCAACCAACCTAAAACGACAAAACTCACCACCAAGATTGTTAAGAGGATTTTAAAAGAGATCCCACGATAACGAATTGATTTAACTTTACATCGATCTAACCATGGCATAGCGAATAACACGGCAATCGCACCGCCCATGGCAACTACACCTAAAAATTTATCTGGTATCGCACGTAAGATTGCATAAAACGGCGTGAAATACCAAACGGGTGCAATATGATCAGGTGTTTTCAATGGATTCGCTGGTTCAAAGTTGGGCGCTTCAATAAAGTACCCCCCCCCTTCTGGTGCATAAAATATCACCAAGGCAAACAGTGTCATAAAGAATACGGCGCCCATCGTGTCTTTTACAGAATAGTAAGGATGGAAAGCAATCCCATCGATTGGCAGACCTTTATTATTTTTATATTTTTTAATCTCAACTCCATCAGGGTTATTCGAACCTACCTGGTGCAGTGCCACAATGTGCATAAAGATCAAAATAACCAGTACCAAAGGTAAGGCAATCACGTGTAATGCAAAGAAACGATTCAAGGTGACATCAGAGATAACAAAATCACCTCGAACCCATAAGGCTAAGTCAGGTCCAATGACAGGAATGGCTCCAAATAAAGAGATAATAACCTGAGCACCCCAGTAAGACATTTGACCCCATGGCAGTAGATAACCCATAAAGGCTTCTGCCATTAAGACTAAGAAAAGCATCATGCCTAGTAACCACACCAGCTCCCTAGGCTCCTTATAAGAGCCGTAAAGCAATCCTCTCATCATATGCAGATAAACCACTAGAAAGAAAGCGGAAGCCCCCGTAGAGTGCATATAACGAATAAGCCAACCCCACTGCACATCACGCATAATGTATTCAATTGAGTTAAACGCTTCTGCCGCACTCGGTTTATAGCTCATGGTTAGCCAAATACCAGAAACGATCTGATTGACAAAAACCAATAATGCTAAGGCGCCAAAGAAATACCAAAAGTTAAAGTTTTTAGGTGCATAGTACTCACCGACATGCTTGTTCCAGGTACTGATTAACGGATAACGTTTATCAAACCAGGCTAATAAAGTTGATTGCTGCTTATTTTGTTCGGACATTATGCAACGCCTCCTTCTGCAGGACCTTCACCAATACGGATCAAATAATCCGTAAGAAAATGATGTGGTGGAATGACTAGGTTGGTCGGAGCAGGTACTGACTGAAAGACTCGACCAGCTAAATCAAAACGTGAACCGTGACATGGGCAAAAGAACCCTCCTTGCCAATCGGCACCAACATCAGGAGAACCGATTGCTGGTCTATAGAGAGGAGCACAACCTAAATGAGTACAAATCCCAACAACGACTAAATATTCATCTTTAATGGCTCGAGTAGGGTTTTGACAATACTTAGGTTGTATCGACTCTAATGAAGCCGGATCACGCAACTGTCCATCTAAAGGCGCTAAACCGCCAAGCATATCTGAGGTTCTACGCACAACCCATACAGGCTTGCCGCGCCACGCAACCGTTAACATCTGCCCTAGCTGAAGTTGACTAATATCAGCATTCACTGGTGCACCAGCGGCCTTAGCTTTTTCACTTGGCTGCCAAGAGCTGACAAACGGGACGGCCAAAAAAGTTGCTCCTGCAGCTCCGACGACACCTGTCGCGCCCGTAAGAATTTTACGGCGTTGTAAATTAACGCTCACATTATTTTGTTCTTCTGTCGACATACCTGTCTCTTCCTAGTTTACCCAAGCAAATTCCCCTTATTCTACCGAAGGTTACTGGAAATTAAAATCAGTATTTACCCATAAGTCCTTTTAATAAGTTTTATCTATGTCGTTTTATAAGCAAATATAATACCTCCAAACGCCCGTATATCAACTCACACAGGATTTTTTACATCCACAAAGTGACACTCAATATTAAATTTCTCGGCCAAGTGCTCACCTAGCATTTTAATACCTAGACGTTCAGTTGCATGATGCCCAGCCGCTAAATAATGAATGCCCGCTTCACGCGCTATGTGAGTAGTTTGTTCTGAAACTTCACCACTAATATAGACATCTGCACGCCAGTCGATGGCTTGATTTATGTAATTTTGAGCTCCGCCACTGCACCAAGCGATGGTTTGAACGACATCAGGCCCTCCGGGTAAATGCAGGACTTGTCTATTTAAGCTATTGGACACTTGCTCTACAAAGTTTTTGATTGGCACTGCTTTTGCAAGCCTGCCTAATCTCACAAGACCAGGTATAGGGGTGATATCTTCTAATGCCCATAATTTTCCAAGCATTGCATTATTACCCAATTCAAGATGGCCATCTAATGGTAAATGATAGGCTAATAAGTTCATATCATTCACTAGCAGGGTTTTAATACGTTTCTGTTTAAACCCTGTAATTTCTGGTGATTCACTCTTCCAGAAATACCCGTGATGAACCAAAATGGCATCGGCCTGCAACTCTACCGCCTTATCCAGCAAGGCCTGACAAGCTGTCACACCGGTGACGATATGCTTAATTTCAGCCTTACCTTCTACCTGTAAACCATTCGGAGCATAATCCTTGTACTGCTCAATTGCTAAAAAATCGGCTAAATATTCCACTAATTCTGAACGTAACATCCTACCCTCTCCACTGCTGTCAAAAACCTTTTAAATAGGCAAAAAAAAACCACCAGGCCTGGTCAGACCGAGTGGTTTCTTTACGAACGTAAAGATCAAATGAGATTAATCTTTGATACGGTAACGAGCGGAAGCAGCGTGCGCTTGAAGCCCCTCACCATCCGCTAAAACGCCAGCAATGCGTCCAAGGGTATTTGCACCTTCTGCGGAACACATAATCAAGCTTGAACGCTTTTGGAAGTCATAAACTCCTAAAGGGGATGAGAAACGTGCTGTTCTTGACGTCGGTAACACGTGATTAGGTCCGGCACAGTAATCACCAATAGCTTCCGCTGTAAAGCGCCCCATAAAAATTGCGCCAGCATGTCGAATCTTTGGCAGTAATGCCTTAGGGTTTTCAATGGATAACTCTAAGTGCTCAGGTGCAATGAGATTAATCATTTCAAGCGCTTGCTCTTCATCATTCACCACGATAATCGCACCACGGTCTTCTAAAGCTTTACGGATAATGGTTTGGCGCGGCATCATCGGCAGGAGACGATTCATGCTCTCTAACACCTTATCAGCAAACTCGGCGTCAGGCGTCACCAAAATAGACTGTGCGTCTTCATCGTGTTCAGCTTGAGAGAATAAATCTACAGCAATCCAATCAGGATTCGTTTTACCGTCACAATACACTAAGATCTCAGAAGGACCGGCAATCATATCGATGCCGACGGTTCCGAAAACCATACGCTTTGCAGTGGCAACATAGATATTTCCAGGCCCTACAATTTTATCAACCGCGGGCACGGTTTCAGTCCCATAAGCCAAAGCAGCAACCGCTTGCGCGCCACCCAAGGTAAAGACCGCATCCACATCACAAATCGCAGCCGCCGCTAATACCATATCGCTGACTTCACCATCCGGCGTTGGCACAACCATGATAAGTGTTTCAACACCGGCTACTTTAGCAGGAATCGCATTCATAATAACAGAGGAAGGGTAAGCCGCCTTGCCACCAGGTACATAAAGTCCAACACTGTCTAAAGGGGTGACTTGCTGACCCAACATAGTACCGTCAGCTTCCTCATAACTCCACGAAGCTTGAACTTGTCTTTCGTGATAGTCACGCACACGTTTTGCAGAAGTTTCTAGCGCTTGACGCTGGTCTGCAGGAATTCTTTCTAAAGCCGCGAATAAGCGCTCTTTAGAAATTTCCAATTCGGCGGCAGAGTTCAAAGATAAGCGATCGAACTTAGCGGTGTATTCAAGTAACGCGGTATCGCCATTTAGACGAACACTGTTAACCACTTCTTTAACGACATCATTAATTGACTCATTAGAAACAGTTTCCCATGCAAGAAGAGTGTCTAACTCTTCTCTAAATCCTTCTGCACTAGCAGATAAACGACGAATATTAAGCATTTTGACTCTCGATGACTGATTTAAACTTTTGAACAATCTCATCAATTTGATGAAACTTGGTTTTATACGCATGCTGATTAACAATCAGGCGTGAGCTGATGTCCGCAATATGCTCCATCGGCACTAAGCCGTTGGCACGCAAAGTATTTCCAGTATCGACTAAATCGACGATTCTATCGGCTAAATCAATCAGCGGCGCAATTTCCATAGAACCATAAAGCTTGATTAAATCAACCTGCTCACCCTTTTGAGCGTAATACGCTTGGGCAGACTTTAGGTATTTAGTCGCAATCTTAAGACGATGACCATGTGCTTTTTCAAATTCAGGGCCAGCCACCATTAACTGGCATTTGGCAATTTGCAAATCCAACAACTCATAGAGGTTGTCAGTTGGCGCCTCCATGAGCACATCTTTACCAGCAACACCGATATCGGCCGCGCCATGGGCAACATAAGTCGGCGCATCGGTTGCACGCACAATCAATAGCCGTACATTTGGGTTATTTGTTGGCAAAATAAGTTTACGGCATTTGCTCGGATCTTCTAAAGGTTCAATGCCCGCCGCTTCAAGCAACGGAAGAGTATCTTTGTAAATACGCCCTTTAGAGAGCGCGATAGTTAGCTGTTCATTCATAAGTTCATCAAATAGTTAATACGTTCAAAAATTAAGCGTGATTTATAATCATGCTCGACAAATAGACACAATCGTTAATCAGATAAACGATAGATATGTGCACCTATTTTATGAAACTTTTCTTCAATCAGTTCATATCCACGATCAATATGATAAACCCGATTAACGATTGTTTCACCTTCTGCAACTAGGCCAGCAAGGATTAAGCTTGCTGAAGCACGTAAATCTGTGGCCATTACAGGCGCACCATGTAGCTTCTTAACACCGCGAATGGTTGCGGTATTGCCTTCAATAGAGATATCCGCTCCCATTCTAGCCAATTCTGAAACATGCATAAAGCGGTTTTCAAAAATCGTTTCCTGAATTGTTGACTCACCATCTGCTAAAGCATTCATCACTAAAAACTGTGCCTGCATATCCGTTGGGAAAAGTGGATATGGGTCAGTAACGATATTCACAGGTTTTAATGAGCGATTGCGCATATCCAAAGTAATGGTGTTTGCTGTACAAGTGATATCAGCACCGGCTTCTGTAAATTTGTCTAATACGATACTTAAGTGTTTGGGGTTAACTTTAGTGACGGTTAACTTACTTTTGGTAATTGCCGCTGCGGCTAAATAAGTCCCGGCTTCAATACGATCGGGAATGACCGAATACTCAACGCCAGACAGACGTTCAACCCCCTCAATGACCAAAGTACTCGTGCCTAGTCCACTGATTTTAGCACCCATCTTATTTAAGAACTCAGCCAAATCCGTCACTTCTGGCTCTCGTGCTGCATTTCTCAAATAAGTGGTACCTTCAGCTAACACGGCAGCCATCAATAGGTTTTCAGTGCCCGTAACGGTCACGGGAGTCATCGAAATGTCTGCGCCTTTTAGACGACCATTAGATTTCGCAATGATATAACCTTGCTCGACTTGAATATCAGCTCCCATCTTCTGCATTCCATGAATATGGATATCCACAGGGCGTGAACCAATCGCACAACCGCCAGGCAAAGAAACTTTCGCTTCACCAAAGCGGCCTAATAATGGTCCTAACACCAAGATTGAAGCACGCATCGTATTGACCAGTTCATAAGGCGCTTCTTTAGAAGTCAAATGACTGGCATCCAACTCAATATTCAGGTGTTCATCAAACAAAACATCAACGCCCATCGAGGCCAGCAACTGAATAGAGGTTGTCACATCCATCAAATGCGGAACATTAGATAATTTTGTCGGTGTTTCGGCGAGTAAACAGCCCATCAGAATCGGTAGAGCTGCATTTTTAGCCCCTGAAATTTCAATATTACCGGAGAGTTCTCCCTGACAACTTACTACTAATTTATCCATAAATTTTGCTTTATCTATTCTTGTATTATGTAAAAATCGAGGAGTTAAACTAAACCCATCCTGATTTTTACTATGCGACTTTGGTCTTAATAGACAGTGCATGCAATTCGCCACTGGCAAACTGCGCTTTAAAAATATCATTGACCATGCGATGACACTTGATTGGTGACAATCCTGCAAAAACGGGACTAATCACGACGATGGTAGACGTGCAATCTTCACCACTTGTTTCAACCTGACTATCAGGGATGGCGGCTTCTATCATTTTTTTAACGGTATCTGGAGACATGTGAGCCTACTCCTGGTAAAAAATTATTCGCGTATTTTAACGCCTTTATGTAATAAAATCAGATTTATCGCAGACACAATCAGCAAGAACAATAACGTGACTGACAAACTTAAATAAACCGATACGTCAGACTGCCCAAAGAACCCATAACGAAATCCATCAACCATATAGAAGAACGGATTAAATTGTGAAATTTCTTGCCAGACACCCGGCAAAGCGTGAATTGAATAAAATACGCCACTTAAAAACGTTAATGGCATAATGACAAAATTCTGGAACGCGGCTAAATGGTCATACTTATCCGAAATAATGCCCGCTAACATACCCAGCCCCCCCATCATCGCGGCACTTAAAATAGCAAACAACATAATCCATAATGGTGACTGCCAACTCAAGTCAAACCAAATAATGCCAACCACTAATATTGCTAAACCAACGGCAACACCACGCACTATCGCCGCCCCAACAAATGCAACATACAACTCAAGGGGTGAAATTGGACTCAGTAAGACAAAGGTTAAATTACCGTGCATTTTCGATTGAATCAAACTTGAAGACGTATTCGCAAAGGCGTTTTGCAAAATTGCCATCATCACCAGACCTGGTATTATAAACTGACTATAATCTAAACCAGAATAGACATCTATCTGCGTATCTAACACTTGTCCAAAAACCAACAAATACAATAATGTCGCCACCACTGGCGCAAATACAGTCTGTACCACGACCGAATAAAAACGTCTTATTTCTTTAATAAAGAGCGCCCAACACCCAGCATAATTTATCATCAGGTTGTCTCTCCAGAGGTTAAATCTAAAAACACTTCTTCCAAAGAAGCATCTCGACTACTTATATCAGTCACTTGCAGTTGATTTTCGTGCAGCCACGCTAGCAACTCAGTCATGGAAGCCGTTTTTTCCAATTTAAACACTAAACCATTGTGCTCTCTTTCAACTAAACGTTGCTCTAAAGCCGGTATTAGCTGATACGCTGCCTGAGAGAGTGTTACCCGTAAATAACGATAGGTATGTTTAGACAATAAGGCATGCGTCGAATCTAAGGCTTTCACCTCGCCATCTTGCATAATCGCTATTTTTTCACACAGGGCTTCAGCCTCTTCTAAATAGTGCGTCGTCAAAATAACCGTATGACCTTGTTGGTGTAACTCTTTGGTAAATTCCCAAAGCGTTCTGCGTAAATCCACATCCACCCCAGCGGTCGGTTCATCCAAAACCAAAACTTGTGGCTTATGAACTAAAGCCATCGCAATTAATACGCGACGTTTCATGCCGCCGGAAAGCTGACTGGTATTGGCATCGGATTTATCAGATAGAGCTAAACGCTCCAATAATTCGCCAATCCAAGCGGACTGTTTTGCACCTTTTAATCCAAAATATCCAGACTGCAATTGTAAAAGTTCACGAATAGAGAAAAACGGATCTGAAATCAGCTCTTGAGGGACTAAACCCAATATACGGCGAGTGTGACGGTAATCGTCAATCACATCAAAACCCTTAATTTTAATACGGCCTGAACTTGGAACGATCAGTCCTGACATAGCATTAATAAGAGTGGATTTACCTGCGCCATTAGGTCCAAGCAAACCAAAGAAACTGCCTTCTTCTACCGAAAAAGAAATTTCTTTTAATGCTTCTAATTCGCCATATTGTTTTTTGACCTGATGAAATTCAACAGCCGGGATTTGTAACATATCAGACCTTTTTAAATAAATATTTGAATCGTTCTAGAGATACTTACATTCACTCTGGAAGCCCCAAAACGGTCTCTAAATCATATAAAGTTGTTAAGGTATGCAATTCAGAGGGTATGTTTTTTACTTTGAGAGCGGTTGCCGTATTACCCGCCCAAACTAACAATAAGGCTAATGCGGCACTATCTACCAGCTTGACCTCCGAAAAATCAACCTCTAAAACAGGGTAGTTTAAAACAGCCTTGCTTTTTAGCAGTTGTGGTAACGTTTGCAAAGTCACCTCTACCGGCAAAGCCATTAAGCCGCTGGCTTCAGACCACATTAATTCTGACATCACTGACCTTTGCTTATTAATACTTTTATGTTGTTAGATTTAACCATTAAATGCACTATTTTTAGCCTTCATATCGGCAATCACGGCATCAATGCCAATTTTAGAAAAATCAGAATCATAGGCTTTACGGTAATTTAATAACATGCTAATTCCCTCAATAGAAACATCATAAAGCATCCACTTTTTGCTCTCTGCATTTAGGTAAGCACGATAAATGACATCTGTCTGATTCCCATCTGACTGAAGTACGACAGAAGGCACAGTAACACGCCCTGGTTTCTCTGTCTGTGCATTCATGACATTCACTGACTCAATCTTCAATTTTAGTAAACTCTGTGAGTAAGAACGAATTAAAGTATTCGAAAAAGCGGCCATAAATTCGCTTTGTTGGGATTCCGTCGCTGTTCGCCAATGCCTACCCATAACGTAGCGTGCCATTTTGTAGGTATCGACATAAGGCAGCACATAAATAGAAGCAAAAGCCTTCACTTTTTCAGGGCTTGATTCTAACTCCACTCGCTGTTCATTCATCGCTTTAATAAGTTCTTGAGACAAGACACTGACCATTTTTGCAGGATCATCTTGTGGCACTGATACGGCATAACTTTCCACCGCCCATAGACAAGAAAGTAGCGTTATTATAAAAAGCTGTAATGTTTTTTTCATAACCAATTTACTCCTATTTAGAATCACTGAATTTCACTAAAAACTGACCAATTAGATCTTCCAATACCAACGCAGACTGTGTCAGCTCAACTTGCGAGCCATCTACTAGAACTTCTTCAGCGCCTCCTGGGCCCAGACCGACGTATTGATCCCCCAATAAGCCCGAGGTTAAAATAGAGGCTGATGAATCGGATGGTAGTGCATTAAAGGCTTTATCAATTTGCATCTCAACCTTCGCTTTAAATGAAACAGGATCCACTCCAATCGCAGTAATTCGGCCAATGACTACGCCACTCAGCTTCACAGGCGCCCGCACTTTTAAACCGCCAATATTATCAAACAATGCGCTTACTTGGTAAGTGGGCTGCTCTTTCCAACCTGAAAAGTTACTCACTTGTAAGGCAATTCCAGCCAAAGCAACAAGGCTCATCAAAACAAAGGTTCCGACCCATAATTCAATTTTGGTTTGTTTGTTCATTTTTCTAAACCTTATTTCAGTTAACTATTCCACTATAGAACATTTTATTCGATTTTTGTAAAAGCGACTTAATCAGTTGAACATCAAAGACGTTAGGATAAAGTCCAACCCGAGTACGCCCAAAGAAGAGTGTACGACAGTTTTCGTAGTTGCATTACTTACCCCTTCAGAAGTTGGCATCGCATTAAAGCCTTGAAAAAGGGCAACCGTGGCAACTAAAACTGCAAATGCGATCGACTTAATAATGCCATTCATGACATCATCATGCCAATCGACATGGGCATGCATCTGTGACCAAAAGGCACCCTCATCTACGCCTAACCAACCGACCGAAACCAAATAGCCTCCAAGAATACCCAAACCGGTGAACAATAACGTCAACAAAGGTAAAGAGATAATCGCGGCCAAAAAACGGGGTGCATAAATAAATTTTAAGGGATCAATCGCCATCATCTCCAAGGCTGATATTTGTTCGGTAGAACGCATTAAACCAATCTCAGCTGTGAGTGCTGAACCCGCTCGTCCGGCAAACAACAGGGCAGCTACTACGGGCCCCAACTCTCTTAATAGTGATAAAGCCGTCATGGTACCCACC
>Ga0314774_1001312_pt1 | contig 16212 bp, 14 predicted proteins | sample MetaGCBIA2018_FD_204515 | JGI IMG/M metagenome (GOLD analysis project Ga0314774, IMG submission 204515) | Cryopeg brine microbial communities from Beaufort Sea near Barrow, Alaska, United States - CBIA 2018 | ecosystem: Environmental > Aquatic > Marine > Coastal | place: USA: Alaska | collected... | reverse complement strand
CCGCGGAGCCGTGCGCATCAACCTGCGTGTGTTCTTCCAGTGGACCGGCATCTTCCTCATCATCGTGGCCGCCGGGGTGCTCTCCTACGGCATCCACGATCTGCAGGAGGCCGGGGTCCTCCCGGGCATGAACACCCTTGCGTTTGACGTGAGCGACACCATCACGCCTAGTTCGGTGCTGGGAACACTCCTCAAGGGCATCTTCAACTTCTCTCCCACGACGACCATTCTCGAAGCGGTGGCGTGGGTTGCCTACGTCGTGCCGACGATGTGGTTGTTCGTGCGCATGGCATTTGCGCGCGCACCGCAGCAGACGCCTCAGCAAGCCGTCTCCACATCCGCCTGAACCGACAAGGAATCACCATGATCACCCGCAATCGCTGGGCGCTCGCCTGCGCGCTGCCCGCCTCAGTCCTGGCCCTCGCCGCGTGCACCGGCTCGGTTTCAGGGGACGAGGTCACCGTGCCCGTCTCCTCGACCGACGACGGCTGCGTCGTCGCCCAGACCTCCACCCCTGCAGGCAACGTCGTCTTCGCGGTGACGAACGACGGCTCCCAAGAGACCGAGTTCTACGTGTACAAGGACGACGGCACCACGATCGTGGCCGAGGTCGAGCATGTCGGGCCGGGCCTCACGCGCGACCTCGTGGCCAGTCTTGAGCCCGGGACGTACATCACGTCGTGCGACCCCGGCATGAATGGCGATGACATCCGCGCGGAGTTTGTCGCGGGCTAGGCGCCAGCGCCGACCGGCGGCACGCGTAGCCGCGAAGTGAAGGTCCCGTGGTCCCCGGTGAATTTGCGACCGGGATATACGCTCAATACATGTCTGCACACGCGCTCGCGGCAGAAGCCGCCACCTTCCTCGCCGACCGCACCGGCGTCCCCGCACACGATCTCGCACTGATCCTGGGCTCGGGCTGGGGTGGCGCGGCCGAACTGATCGGCGACGAGGTCGCGTCGGTCGAGGCGTCCGACGTACCCGGCTTCACTGGCCACGCCGTCGCGGGCCACCACTCGACGTTCCGGTCCCTGGTGACCGCGGGCGGCAAGCGAGTGCTTGTGCTCGGCGCACGCCAGCACTTCTATCAGTCGCGCGACGCGGCGACGGTGGCCCACGCGGTGCGCATGGCCGCGGCCGCGGGCTGCAGGCAGTTGGTGGTCACCAACGGTTGCGGTTCGACCCGACCCGACGTCGGACCCGGCTCCGTCGTCCTGATCTCCGACCACCTCAACCTCACCGGCGCCACCCCACTTGAGGGTGCGACGTTCGTGCCGATGGGCGACGCCTACTCCCCCCGCCTGCGCGACCTGGCCCGTACCGTGGACGGCGACCTGATCGAGGGCGTCTACGCGCAATTCACCGGCCCGCAGTACGAAACCCCGGCCGAGGTGAAGATGGCGACCATCATGGGCGCCGACCTCGTGGGAATGTCGACGGCACTTGAGGTCATCGCCGCGCGCGAGGTCGGTCTGGAGGTGCTGGGGCTCTCCCTGGTCACCAACCTGGGCGCTGGCATTGGCACCGAGGCCCTCAACCACCAAGAGGTGCTGAACGCCGGAGCCGCAGCGGCCCCGCGCATCTCACGCTTGCTGGCCGATATCGTGGGGAAGATGTAATCATGGACGTTTCCGAGATCGACGACGCCGCCGTCGCAGCCACCCAATGGCTCACGGACGATCCCGATCCCGCCACCCAGGCGGAACTCCGAGGCGTGCTCGAGGCGATTGCGTCTGGCGACGCCGATGCCGCGGAGGACTTGGCCGATCGCATGTCGGGCCTGCTGCAGTTCGGCACCGCCGGTTTGCGGGGACGCCTGGGCGCCGGCCCGAATCGCATGAACCGCGCCGTGGTCATCCGCGCGGCGTCGGGGCTCTCCTCCTATGTAACCGCCCAACTCGGGCACCAAGGCACCATCGTGGTCGGCTACGACGCGCGCCACGGCTCGGCCGAATTCGCCCACGACACCGTCGCGGTCGCCGTGGCGGCCGGGCATCGCGCCCTGCTGTTGCCCTCGGCCCTGCCCACGCCCGTGCTCGCGTACGCGGTGCGCGCACTCGGTGCCGACGCGGGAGTGATGGTGACGGCTTCCCACAACCCCGCATGGGACAACGGCTACAAGGTGTACCTGGGTGCGTCGATCACGCCGGAGGCGGCGGGCGCGCAGATCGTACCTCCGCACGACGCTGGCATCGCGAAGCTGATCGAGGCCGTGGACGCTGTCGCGGGAGTCCAGCGCGCGACGTCGGGCTGGGAGGTCCTCTCCCCCAGCATCGTCGACGAGTACGCGGCCAAGGTGGCCGCACTCGTGCCCGCAGTGGATGGCGGCGCGGTGAGCCAACGCCGTGCCGGTCTCAAGGTGGTGCTCACCCCCATCCACGGCGTCGGCGACGCGACCGTCCGGAAGGCGCTAACGGCCGCGGGCTTCCTCGACCTGACCTCGGTGCCCGAGCAGGCCGAGCCCGATCCCGAGTTCCCGACCGTCGCCTTCCCCAATCCGGAGGAGCCCGGCGCCATCGACCTGGCCCTCAAGCTGGCGACCACGATCAACGCCGACGTCGTGATCGCGAACGACCCGGACACCGACCGCTGCGCCGTGGCGACCGTCATCGACGGCGACTGGCGGATGCTGCACGGCGACGTGGTCGGCTCGCTGCTCGGTGAGCACGTGGCGGCCGCCCACGCGGGTCAGCCCGATGCGACGCTGGCCAACTCCATCGTCTCGTCCCGACAGTTGGCGGCGATCGCCACACGTCATGGGCTCGGCCACGCCAACACGCTCACGGGCTTCAAGTGGATCTCCCGCGCCCCGAACCTGATCTACGGCTACGAGGAGGCGCTGGGCTACTGCGTGGCGCCGGAACTGGTGCTCGACAAGGACGGCGTCTCGACCGCGGTGATGATCGCGGAGATAGTGTCCGAGTTGAAGGTCGCGGGCGGCACCCTCGCCGACGCGATCGACGATCTGGCGCGCGCCTACGGCGTGTACCTATCCTCGCAAGTCTCCGCCCGATTCGACGACGTCGCCCAGATCCCGGAACTCATGACGCGCCTGCTGGCCTCCCCGCCGTCTACCCTGGCGGGTTCGGCGGTGGTGGCCACGGATGACATGAACGAGGGCTTCGCGGGACTGCATCCCACGAACGGCTTGCACCTGGCCGCCGAGTCGGGAGCACGCGTCATCATCCGACCCTCCGGCACGGAAGCCAAGGTCAAGGCGTACCTCGAGGTGATCGTGCCCGTGAACGGCGGGGATGTGCGCAGTGCGCGCGCCGCTGCGACCGCCGCGATGGCGGCCCTGCGCGCCGATGTCGAGAAGCTGCTCGGGGTCTAGTCTCCACCGCCTGCGCCTGCATGCCGAAGCCCGGCGGCGCCCTCGACCGGCGCTGTGTTCCCGGCCCCCGTATGCTCGCGCCGCCTTGTCCCCGTCGAGAACTCACTACTGGATCGACACCCGCTCACCTTGCCGAGCGTGCCACGCCGTTCCGATGCCTGTTTGGTAGTGAGTTCTTCACCGCGCGGGCGCAGACACGCACGGTCGCTCCGGCCGTGAGGACGGACCGGCGTGAAGACGGCCTGGGGTCGGGACCCCGCAGTTCCTGAGGGTCGAGAAGCTGCTCGGGGTGTAGCCCCGGCGACTAGTAGGAGTCGGTACCCGAGGCCTCGGGGGCAACACCGTCGAGGCCGTCGAGCACGGCGCGCGTGCCGCTGAGACCCAAGCGCGTCGCGCCTGCCGCGATCATCTCGAGCGCGGCATCGGCCGTGCGAATGCCGCCCGATGCCTTGACGCCCATGTCCGGGCCAACGGTCGCGCGCATGAGTGCCACGGCATGAGCCGACGCGCCACCTGCGGGGTGGAAACCGGTCGAGGTCTTCACGAAGTCGGCGTCGGCGGCGACGGCGGCCTTGCACGCGCCCACGATTGCCTCGTCGGTCAGGGCTGCGGACTCGATGATGACCTTGAGCACGGCGCCCTTCGTCGCGGCGCGCACGGCCGCGATGTCTGCCTCGACGGCCGCGAAATCGCCCGCGAGCGCGGCGCCGATGTCGATCACCATGTCGACCTCGTCGGCGCCGAGCACGACGGACTCGGCGGCCTCGGCAGCCTTAACGGCCGACGTGTGCTTGCCCGAGGGGAAGCCACACACGACCGCGACGAGCACCCCGTCGGGTACCGAGGATGGAATCATCGACGGAGAGACGCACACGGAGTACACGCCAAGGTCGGCGCCCTCCGCGACGAGGGCCGCGACGTCGGCGGAGGTGGCCGTCGGCGCGAGGAGGGTGTGGTCAACCATGTGGGCAAGTTCGGCGCGGGAGATAGTCATGCTCATCAGCCTACGACTCAAAACCCTCGACGATGCTCTCGGCCAGGTCCGCACGCTCGTGATACGGCAGGAAGGAGCCCCACGCTGCCACCAAGGTGGCCTCGAACAGGTCCTCCTTGGTCCAGCCTGCTCCCACGAGCGTCTCGAACTCGCCCGTCATGGACACGCCGGATACCAGGCGATTGTCGGTGTTGATGGTGACGGCGAAGCCCAGGTCGCGCAGTTCGTGCATCGGGTGGTCCTTGATCGAGGGAGCCGTTCCCGTCTGCACGTTGGACGTGGGGCAGCACTCAAGCGGGATTTGCTGGTCGAGCGCGTGCTGAGCAATCACGCCGAACACGGCCTCGTCGTCAGTGCCAAAGTTCTCGATGTCCTCGTGGATGCGCACGCCGTGGCCCAGGCGTCGGGCACTTCCCAGGCCGAGGGCCTCGCCGACGGAGGCGGCGCCGTCGGCCTCGCCCGCGTGAATCGTGACGGGCATGTGGTTCTCGCGCAGCAGTGCGAACGCGGCCGCGTGCTGGGAGACGGGGAAGCCCAACTCGGGTCCTGCGATGTCGAAGCCGATGCAGCACGTGCCGCGGTTTGCGAGCGTCAGCTCGGCAATCTCGAGCGAACGGTCCAGGTGACGCATGGCGTCCAGCAGCGCGGCGGCTCGGATCCCGAAGCCAGCCTCGGCGGCCTCGGCGATGCCCTCCTCGATGCCGGCCTGCACCGCCTCGACGACCTCCTGCAGAGTGAGGCCACCTTCGAGGTGCTGTTCGGGTGCGTAGCGCAGCTCGGCATAGACGACGCCGTCCGCGGCCAGGTCGACCACGGCTTCGCGGGCGATGCGCGTGAGGTTCACCGCAGTCTGCATCACGGCGGCGGTGTGCGCGAAGGCCTCGAGATAGCGAACCAGCGAACCGGAGTCGGCATTCTTCGCGAAGATGCCCGCGAGTTCGTCGGGGTCGGTCGAGGGAAGCTCGTGGCCGATCTCGGCTGCCAGTTCGATCAGGGTGGACGGACGCAGGCCGCCGTCGAGGTGGTCGTGCAAAACGACCTTGGGCAGGGCGCGAAGCTCGTCGTGAGTAAGAGTCATGGGTCAAGCCTACGGCGCTGCTAAGGGACGGCGGCCCACAGCACGGAGGCGAAGTAAGCGAGTCCCACCACGATCATCATCGCGGTGAGGGTGACGGCGCTCGACTTCCCTGTTGAGCGGTACACGCCAAAGAGACCGACGGCGGTCGCCATGCCCAGCAGACCCACGCCGGAGGCGAGGGCCACAAAGCCCTGCTTGCCCAATTCTCCGAGCGCGGCGATCAAGATGAGCAGCGAGCCAAGGCTTGCCGCCGCCGTCACGATGCCGCCGAGAGTTCGCTCGCCGTCCGTCCAGTTGCGCCACGCGAGATACGCCACCTCTGTCGAACCGAGAATGACGGAGATGACCACCACGCCGAGGTAACCCGAGTAATCGAGCGACGTGTTGAACGCCCATGCGACGGCGAGCCAGGCGACCGCGCCGGTCGCGACCACTGCGCCGGCGAGCCAACCGCGGGTGCTCCTGAGCTTCCTGGGGAGCACGTCAATCATCCGCAGGTCCGTCATGCGCGCACCGCCATCCGGGGCGCGCCGGTCACGGCGCGCCCATCCGCCTGCACCCCCGTCATCGCGGGGTCCCGATGATCACACGTCGAGGCTACTGCGGCGCCTCGGTGATTTCCACCATCCCGTGCCGATGTGAAGGGCCTCAGTGCTCAAACCGGCACATATCGCCCGGTGCCAGCGCCGATGCCACGCGCGCGGCCATGTTCTCGGACATCGGCGGCATGGCGTCCACGGGGAACCACGCGGCGTCGGTGTTCTCGCCGTCGGCAGGGTGGGGCTCGCCGGACACGTACCGAAAGCGGAACGTGAGGTCCAGGTATTGCGAACGGTCACCGTTGGCGTACTGCATCGGCGACTGCGCCCGGACACTCACCAGGGCCTCCGGCTCGGCCACGATGTTCGCCTCCTCGAGCGTCTCGCGCGCCGCCGCGACGGCGGGCTGCTCGCCCGGGTCGATGATGCCGGTGACGGGGGTCCAGGCGCCCGTATCGACGCGCTTAACCAGCAGCACCTCGCGCCCGGCCGATGCGGTGTCGCGCAGGACCACGGCCGTCACGCCCGAGAGCCACAACAGGTCGTGGCCGATCTTGGCGCGCAGGTCGAGGACGAAGTCGGGGGTGGCCATGGGGAAAGCCTAGGCGGTGTCGGAGCCGGAACGCGCGGGGCGACTCGTCACGTCGCCCGGTTCACAACGTCGAGGCCGCGTTCCCGTCCGAGAAGGTGATCTCGAAGTCGTGCGTGTTCAGGTCGACCTCAAGCGAAGCCGTGTGCGCACCCTTGGTCCACGTGAGCGTGAAATGCGCGGCATCCGACTCCGTCACCGTCAATTGCGAGTCGAATCCGAAGGCCTGGAAGGTGTTCCTGAATCTCAGCAGTTCGAGTTGGCGTTGGACCGTCGGATTCGACAGTCGCGACTCGATCTCGGCGGTCGACAGGTTCGTGCGATTGATCTCCTTGTGACCGCCCTCGTGGGCCGCCTCAAGGTCGTTGACTCCGTTGAATAAGTCGAGGTACCACACCTCCGGCACGCCAGGCATGAAGATCTGGAGAGCGCGCGCGAGCAGCATCTTGCGGTCGTCTTCGTTGAGGGCGCTGTAGAACGTCGCATTCACCTGGTAATACGAGATCTGTCGCCCGTCGGGGCCGTACAGATTCTTCACCAGGCCCCCGCGGTCGAGAATGACCGCGATCAAGGCATCGATCGACTCCTCGTGGAGCAGTCCCTTGATGTCGAGCAGGGGGATGCCGTCGTGACAGCCGAGCATGTTGACGGTGACGTATCCCTGGGAAACGACCTCGTTGATCCACTTCACCAGGTGGCCGCTGCGACCGGTCTCGAGCGCGTCGATCACGAGGCCCGGGAAGAAGAAGTCGTAGAACGCGTAGCCGTTATCGGCCAACTTCACGTGAGTGCCCTCGTCGTACCGTGAATGAATCTCCGGCAACAGGAGCAAGCCGTATTTGTCGGCGATGCCCTTGAGACGGTTGACGTACTCCCAGGTTCCCGGCTCGTTGAAGAAGTTGGACTGTCCCACCTCCTTGTGGAGGTAGGCAAACGCGTCGAGCCGGATGATCTTCGCGCCGTAGCCCTTCATCCGCTTCAGGGTCTCTTCGTAGTACGCCCACACCTGTTCGGACGCGGCGTTCAGATCCATCTGCCCGAGGTAGCTGGTGCAGTGGCGCTGGACGTAGTCGATGACTTGCGGGCGCACGTCGTTGTGCTGGCCGAGGTCAATCCCTTCGATCGCTCCACCCTCGACGGCCCGGGCCGCAATGGCGGCCGTGATGGCGGTCGCACCGGCCTCGGACAGGTCGAGCGCTGCGCGCAGATCGGACGCCTCGGGGGCCTCGAACGAGACCTGCTGGTAGAAGGTGTTCCAGTAGAAACGGCTGCTGCCGTCCGGGAACGGCACCTTGAGGATCGGGAGTTCTGGCTTGCGCATGAAGAGCTTCTTCAGGTGCACCTCATCCGGGATGATGTAGCCGTCCGGGCCCATCTTCCCGTTGCCCTCCCAGAACTTGTTCCAGTCGACAAAGAAGTCGACGTAGGGCGACTCGTCGCCGTTCTTGAGCAGGTCTTGAAACTGGTGAGACTGCACGGAGATGTGATTGAGCACGAAGTCGAGCTTCAGCCCAAGCCCGAGCGCCTGGGCGTCGTTCAGGTCCTTCTGCGTCGCGATCACGCCGTTGATTCCGTAGTCGACCACGGAGAAGCCGCGGTCGAGGTCGGAGTTGTAGAGCGACGGCAACACGTAGAACAGCGAGAAGGCGCCACCAAGCGCGTCTGCGGATCCGAGCAGCGCAACCGCCTGCTCCAACGAGCCGCCACAGCTGTCGGGGTAGGCGTTGAGCATGACGCCGTCGGGGAGCAGATCGCCGTGGTGATTCATTCTTGACGCCCTTCGGGTTGGCTGGCTCGCTGTGGGAACTCCGTTGGCGAGAGGACCTCGCCATCCTTGGAAATGATGAGCGCGGCGCGGTCGACCTGGCTCATGAGTTTCTCGTGTTCGATTTCAAGCACACGGCTGATGAGCGGGGTATCGGTGTTCTTGTCGCGGCCGCGGGACAGGCGGTGGGCCAGGGTTTCCTCTGGCGTGCTGAAGAGGAATATCGGAAAGTTGACGCCCTCAAGGAAAGCGTTGTTGCCGTGAGTCCACTCGACGATCAGCACCTGGATACCCGAGAGATCGACCTTCTCGTACCGGAGATCTTCGGTGGTCTGACCCATCCGCTTCAACGCGATCGTGTCGCAGCCGGCCTTGAAGGACTCGATGACGGTGTTCACCATCGGGAAGTCGATCTCCCGCTCGGTGCCCAAGTAGTCGGCCAGGGCCTGGAGTCCCGCCTCCCGATAGACGGACATCCATGAAGGCTCCCCGTCTGAAGCGAGGTTCATGTCGGCCATGTCCGGCCACAGGAGTTGCACGCTGCGCATGCGCTCGTCGGTGAAACTACTGTCGAGCGCGAAGGCGTTGACTGCGCCGGTCCGGTACGTCCACAGGCGCTCCTGGTCGTTGTGCATCGGCACCCGTCGTGCGTAGTTGTCTCCGGAAAGCACGTAGGCGTCAAAGCCAGCTACACCGCAGTAGTGACCGAGGAGCGAGGCAATCTCGGACTTGCCGACGCCCGACCCGCCGTACACGGACACAACCAGCCGGTCGCCGCCCATGCTTTCGAGTCGCGTCAACAGGCGGGGGAAAGCCACGTTGGCCTTGTCAATATGTGACTGGTTGATTTGGATCTTGTCACCCGGCATGTCGCCGGTCTTGACCGTCTCCAGATCAAAGGCGGGGGGCTCCCACGCGGACTCTTCCGCACTACCCGGGCTATCAGTCATTTCGGCTCCATCAGAGCGGGAATTGGTGCGTTTTCAGGCTATCTCATCGCCCGGCCGGTCAGGGGCGACGACGACGAAGGGGGCCCGCCCCCAGAGCCCGACCCCTCGGTCGCCAACCGGAGGGAGGACGCTACCTGTCCCGCACCTTCGGCAGCACGGCCCACGCCACGCGGTTCCAGTTCCCCAAAGCCGCCGCAGGGGTGCCCCCAAGCGCTCCCAGGTCCAGCCGATGCAGCGCCCCGCTCGACGGCTCGTAAGCCAGGAACGCGTCCCCATCCACGCCCACCAGCAGCACCACGTGGCGCGGCACCACCGAGTCCAGCCCCCGCGCGGAGTCGCCCGACGCGTACAGCGGCACCGGGATTCCGTCGGCCAAAGCAGCCCGCGCGTGGGCGGCGAGCGCCGCGACTTCGTCGGCCCTGGCATCGTCCACCAGGACCCCGCGAAAGCGCAGCCCGGCAAAGCGTGTGAGGTTGTTGACCCGCCAAGGGGGCGTGCCGTATGCCTGCGGCCACGGCACCAGCCCCAGGCCGTGGCGCGTCACGCGATCGTGGATCGCCAACTGGAGCGAGTCCCAGCGGTCCGCGACCGTGTGAATGGCGCCTCCTCGCACGTCGGCCTCAAACACCTCGGGCGGCAGGTACGGGCCTCCCCTACGCCCGGATGCCACCCACAGTGCGACCAGGGGGTCGCCCATCATGAGCATCATGGCCATGGTGGCGGCGCCGCACGTGGTCTGGTTGACCTGCGTGGCGGTGACCCTGCTCCACGTCACGGGGCCCGGGTCGCGTCGTGACAGCGGGTCGCGGACGAGCGCCTTGGCGTCGGGGTCGAGTGAATCCCACGCGGCGGCCAGGATCGCGACGGCATCGAGGGGCGCGCCGGTCGCGATGGCTCGCTCCACCACGGGAGAGTCGTTTCCCAGTTCCGACAGTGCCGCCTCGAGGGCCTTCCGGTCTGCGGGCGAGGCCGCCTCAAGCCGACGCGCGCACACTCTGGCAAAGACGTCGGGGCGATCCGGCGCGGCGTCCAGCAAGGTCGCGGCCCGGCTGGCGGCCGCCTCGGATATGAAGGCGCGGCGACCCCCCAACGCGCGTCCTGCGCGCGCCGCGAGGGACACCAGCGTCCAGGCCACCGCTACGTGGCCGTCCCGATCCGATCCATCACGATGGGGCCACGCTCGGAACCGTTCGCGGCGATCTCGACGGCGCCCTGGCCGTCGCAGGCCTCGGCCAGCGCTGCGCGAGCGCGATCGAAGCGCCCCGGGGTTTCCGTGTTGAGAGTCATGATGACGTCGCCCTTGCGGACGGTCTCACCCAGAGTCTTGTGCAAGAACACGCCGGCCGATGCCTGCACCGGGTCTTCCTTGCGAGCACGCCCTGCGCCGAGCCTCCACGCGGCCACGCCGACACCCAAAGCGTCCATGCGGGTAATGACGCCGTCGGATTCCGCCCGCACCTCTTCGGTGTGAGGAGCCACCGGCATCGGCGCATCGGCGTCGCCGCCTTGGGCCTCGATCATGCGACGCCACGCGTCCATGGCGCGGCCGTCCTTGAGGGCCTCGGCCGGGTCAACGTCGGTCACTCCGGCGCCTGCGAGCATCTCGCGGGCCAGCATGACGGTGAGCTCGACCACGTCGGCGGGGCCGCCTCCGGCGAGCACCTCCACCGACTCGGTCACTTCAAGTCCGTTGCCGATGGCCCGGCCAAGCGGCGTGGACATGTCGGTCAGCAGCGCCGAGGTGAAAACGCCCGCATCCGTGCCGAGCTCGACCATCGTGCGCGCCAGCTCGCGCGCCATGTCGAGGTCCTTCATGAAGGCACCCGATCCGACCTTGACGTCGAGCACCAGCACGCCGGTGCCCTCGGCGATCTTCTTGGACATGATGGAACTGGCGATCAGCGGGATGCACTCGACCGTGCCGGTGACGTCGCGCAGTGCGTAGAGCTTCTTGTCGGCGGGGGCCAGTCCGGAGCCGGCGGCGCAGATCACGGCGCCCACCTCTTCCAGCTGCGCATACATCTCCTCGTTGGAGACGGACGCGCGCCAGCCTGGGATCGACTCGAGCTTGTCGAGGGTGCCGCCCGTGTGCGCAAGGCCCCGCCCTGACAATTGGGGAACCGCGACGCCGCACGCGGCCACAAGAGGCGCCAAGGGCAGGGTGATCTTGTCGCCCACGCCCCCAGTGGAGTGCTTGTCCGCGGTGGGGCGCGACAGGCCCGAGAAGTCGAGGCGCTCGCCCGTGGCAATCATCGCCTTGGTCCAGCGCATGATCTCCTCGCGGTCCATGCCGCGCTGCAGGATCGCCATCGCGAGCGAACTCATCTGCTCGTCCGCCACCACGCCGCGCGTGTAGGCGTCCACGACCCAATCGATTTGTTCGGGGCTCAGGCGACCGCCGTCACGCTTGGTGACAATCACGTCGACGGCGTCAAATGCTTCGGTCACTTGGTGTCCTCCAGGTGCTGCGGGCCAAACGCCCACGGCAGGATGTCGTTCATGGTCAGCGTGCCCTCGGGTCCGTCGATGAGCAACGCCTCGCCGCCGAATTCGTACAGTAGTTGACGGCATCGGCCGCACGGCTGCAGCGGGGACCCCGCCGCATCGACGCAGGCAAACGCCACGAGCCGCTTGCCCAGGGCGTCGGTGTGGAGCTTGGAGACCAGCGCGCACTCGGCACACAGGGTGAGCCCGTACGACGCGTTCTCCACGTTGGCGCCCGTGACGATGTTGCCGGTGTCCGTCAGTGCCGCAGCTCCCACCGGGTAATGGGAGTACGGCACGTATGCGCGTTCGCTTGCGGCGCGTGCAGCGGAACGCAGTGCGTCCCAATCGATGTCAGTCATGGACTACTTCTTGTAGGGGATGTTTTCGGCGGCCGGCGGGCGAGACCTGCCGACCAGCCCGGCCACCGCGAAGATGGTCGCCAGGTACGGCAGCATGGCAAGGAACTCGCTCGGGATCGGCGAACCGATGACGCCCAACTGGATGCGCAGCGCGTCGGCAAAGCCGAAGAGCAACGCGGCCAGCAAGGCACCCTTCGGGTTCCAGCGGCCCAGGATCATGGCCGCCAAGGCGATATAGCCCTTGCCCGACGTCATCTCCTTGGAGAAGGCCAACTGGGAGGCGACGGTGAAGAACGCGCCGCCAAGGCCCGCGATGGCGCCGCCCAGGATCGTGTTGCGCACGCGAGTGCGGTTGACCTTGATGCCCACCGTGTCGGCGGCCTTGGGGTGCTCGCCAACGGCGCGCACGCGCAGGCCCCAGCGCGACTTGAACAGCATGATCTGGAACACGATCACGATCGCGTACATGACGTACACGAGCGCGTTCTGGTCGAAAAGCACGGGCCCCAGGATGGGGATGTCGGACAGCAACGGGATGGGCAGGTTCTGAATCATCACGCCGCCCTGCGCGCCAATCTGGGCGCCTGCCTGGTTGAGGGCAGTGTTGTCGCTCAGCACGGTGGAGAACAGGAAGCTCGTGATGCCGATGACCAGCACGTTGAGCACCACGCCGACCACGATCTGGTCCACCCAGTACCGCACCGCAAACAGGGCGAGCAGCATTCCCACGAGCGCGCCTGCGATCGGTGCGGCCAGCATGCCTAGGTAGGCATTGTGGGTAGCCGATGCGACCACCGCTGCCAAGAACGCGCCGCCGAGCAGTTGCCCCTCGATCGCGATGTTGACCACGCCGGATCGCTCACACAGCGTTCCCGACAGCGCGCCGAACACGAGCGGCACCGCCAGGAACACCCCTGAAACCAGCATTCCGGTGATGGCGACGTTGGTGTCTTCGCGACCGGCACCCGCCCACGTGAGCAAGGCGGCCATGAAGGTCACGCCATACGCGATAGGTAGCCACACGCCCACCGACGTGCCGCGTAGCTTCGCCCACGCTTGGTAACCGGCAAAGGCGAACAGGATGACCGCAAGAGTCAACGCGATCGGTTGGGCCGGCACCGAGAAGCTGGGAACCTGAACGGTATCGTCCGGTCGCGAGATTTGGAACGAGGTGGACACCCCGCTGTCCGTCCGCAACCCAAAGACGATGAGGCCGAGTAGGGCGATCAAGCCATAGCCGATGACTGCCTTCCACTCGCTCAGGACAGACCGGAAGGAAGTGGCTTGACCGGTGTGCACAGACGCGCTGACCGTGGTCATGCGGTCACCTCCTTCACCAGGCGTGGGTTGGGCATTCGGAACAGGAACCTCACCAACGGAGGCGCAGCGATGAACAGCACGATCACCGATTGGATGACCAGCACGATGTCGATGGGCAGGTTGGCCTGCACCTGCAGGGTCGGGCCGGAAGCCCGCAGCCCTCCAAAGAGAATTCCTGCGGCGACGATCCCGGCCGGCCGAGAGCGTCCCAGGAGTGCCACCGTGATGGCGTCAAACCCGATCGAACCCGCGATGCCTGTGGTGAGCGCCTTCTCGGTTCCCAGCACTTGAGTGCCACCCGCGAGGCCCGCCAACGTACCCGCGATGACCATGACAAGCACGTACGTCATCTTGACGTTCATTCCGGCATTGGTCGCGGCCGACGGGTTCGCACCCACCGCGCGGAACGTGAAGCCCCACGTCGAGCGCTCCATGAGCCACCACACGCCCCAGGCCGCGAGCAAGGCGGCGATGAAGCCCCAGTGCAAGCCGTAGTCGTCGCCCAGGAGTTTGGGCCACTGCGCGTTTCCGTCAATAGGCGGCGACTTGGGGTTGTCCGAGCCGGGAGCCTGGAAGGACTCGAGGCTGAGCAGCCATGCCAGCAGGTATAGGCCCACGTAGTTGAGCATGATCGTGACGATCACCTCGTGGGCACCGGTGGTGGCCTTCAGTAGGCCAGGGATGAATCCCCACAGGGCACCGCCCAGCACGGCTCCGATGACGGCGAGCGCCAAGTGAATGCCCAGCGGCAGGTGGAACTGGAATCCAACGAATCCCGCCAGGATCGCGCCAAGGATGACCTGGCCCTGAGCACCAATGTTGAACAGGCCAGCCCGGAAGCCCACGCCAAGTCCGAGGCCCGCAAAGATCAGCGGTGCGGAGAACGTCAGCGAGTTGGTCAGCGGCTTAATTGCCCCGGAGAACGAGTCCGCGTGCAGGTTGTAGATCGCGCCTTGGAACATCGCCACATAGGCGTCGGAGACGGCGGTCCAGGCCGCCGAAAGGAGGTCCGTTGGCCGTGAGAAGAAGTAGCCGGCGGCGTCCTGGACCGACTTGTCGGCAAACACCACGAGCACCGCGCCCACGACGAGCGCCGCGACAACGGCTAGGAATACGACGAGCCCATTGGACTCGACGACGGCGCGGAAGAACGATCGGGCTTCGTCGCTACGATCCTTGTTCTCGGGGGTCTCCGTCTTGGCCTCGGCGGCGCTCATGCGACTTCCTCCTGGTGGGCGCCGGCCATCATCAGGCCGAGCGTCTTGCGGTCAGTACTTGGCGGCACCACTCCCACGATCTTCCCGTGGTACATGACGGCGATCCGGTCGGCAAGCGCCATCACCTCGTCCAATTCGGACGACACGATGAGCACTGCCACGCCCTTGTCGCGTTCGGCGACGATCTGCTGGTGCACAAACTCGATCGAACCGACGTCGAGCCCGCGAGTGGGCTGCGACGCGAGGAGGAGTTTGAGCTCTCGCGACAACTCGCGAGCAAGAACAACCTTCTGCTGGTTTCCGCCGGACAGCGAACCCGCGGTGGCCTTCGACGACGTGGTACGAACGTCGAACTGGGCGATCTTGTCCTTGGCGTTGGACACGATGGCATTCACGTCGATGTTGCCGCGCGAGGAGAACGGCGCCTGGTCGATGAGGTCGAGTACCAGGTTGTTCTCGATCGTGAACGTGGCGACCATGCCGTCTACGGTGCGGTCCTCCGGCACAAAGCCGATGCCCGCGTTCAATGCGCTCTTGATCGAGCGTCCCAGCAGTTCCTCGCCGTCAAGGGTGACGGACCCGGAGGTGGCGTGCACCGCACCCAGGATCGCCTCAGCCAACTCGGTCTGACCGTTGCCCTGAACGCCTGCGATCGCGAGAATCTCTCCCGCGCGCACCTCAAGGGACAAGTCGTCCAACGTGGTGAGGCCGTTTTCGTCCACCGCGGTGAGGTTGGTCACTGCAAGCACGACATCGCCGGGATTGGCTTTGGGCTTGTCCACCGCCATCGTCACGTCGCGGCCGACCATCATGGTGGCCAGTTCCGATTGGCTTGCGGTGGGCAGTGCCGTTCCTACCACCTTGCCCAAGCGGATCACGGTGATGGTGTCGGCGACGGCCTGCACCTCGCGCAACTTGTGGGTGATGAGCACCACCGACGTGCCGGAGTCGCGCAACTGGCCCACGATGTCGAGCAGCTCATCGGTTTCTTGCGGGGTGAGCACCGCGGTCGGCTCGTCGAGAATCAGCACGTTCGCGTCACGCGACAGTGCCTTGATGATCTCGACGCGCTGTTGCGCGCCCACCGAGAGGTCCTCGACCAGGGCGTCGGGATCCACGTTGAACCCAAAGCGATCGGAAATCTCGAGCACCCTGCGCCGCGCCGCGTCGATGTCGAGCAGACGATTGGACGCCAGTTGCTCGTGTCCGAGCATGACGTTCTCCGCCACAGTGAAGGGATGAACCAACATGAAGTGTTGGTGCACCATGCCGATTCCCGCGCGCATGGCGTCTCCCGGGCCAACGAAGTTCACCACTTCGTCGTCTACCAAGACTTCGCCGCCATCGGCGTCGTACAGACCGAACAGTACGTTCATGAGCGTCGACTTTCCCGCGCCGTTCTCGCCCAGAAGGGCGTGCACAGTGCCGGGCTCGACCGTAAGGTCGATTCGGTCGTTCGCCACGAAGTCACCGAACTTCTTGGTGATCCCTCGCAACTCGAGTTTCACGTCGAGACCCTTCTGTGATCGCCTGCCGGAGGCATCATTGCCACCCACAAGCACAGTGAAGCACGAGGGGCG
>Ga0314774_1001311_pt1 | contig 16220 bp, 5 predicted proteins | sample MetaGCBIA2018_FD_204515 | JGI IMG/M metagenome (GOLD analysis project Ga0314774, IMG submission 204515) | Cryopeg brine microbial communities from Beaufort Sea near Barrow, Alaska, United States - CBIA 2018 | ecosystem: Environmental > Aquatic > Marine > Coastal | place: USA: Alaska | collected... | reverse complement strand
AAAAATAACCAATGCGCAAATGGAGGAAATCAACATTGAAAGAAGTTCGTTCCACGGGGAATGGAACTACACGATTTGGCCACAAATGTAGTCATATTATTTCGTAACAAACACTTAGAGTAAACCTAGTTAAGGAAGAGTAATGAAGGTTAAAGAAAAGGATAAATTTAATACTATTAAAAATCTAAAAGTCGAAGAAATTTATGAGCATGCCATAGAAAAAGTGAACTTTACTAACCTAAAAAAAACACCTTCTATGCTCCCTTTGACAAATGCGACCGCGTAAAAGAGTATAAACTTGTCTGTGTGCATTTTGTAAAAATATTTGAGGAACAATGAGAATTCAGCCAGGACATCAAAATTATGGGATCATAAATTTCATCGCAGATGATGACAGCCACGGCTTCGTAACTTTATTTGAAAACATTCTCAATATTAAAATTGACGATGTTTTTGACAAAAGTAATCCTAGCCTGGTTTTTTATCCTTCTGCAGATGAGGAATATCAACGGTTTCAAATTGTAAGAATTGAAGTTTGTAAAGGAGCGACAGGGAAAAAGGAAACGGCCGAGATTACACAATCTACCTTCTTCTGCTTAAAAGAAAGAGACAGGTTCATTCCAATAGATGAACTTTTTAGAGATTCTATTTATAAATTGGAACTGAGAGAGCGAAAAAATGAGTTTGCTGAGGTCAAGCACGGAGTGATTCTTAATTTTCAACTGAGGTATGGAAACCGATCAGAACAACTGGAACTTATAAGACCTATTAAAGTTCGTGATGAGGAAGCTCTTTTTCATATATTAAAATAGGAGTTTTTTTATTTCACTAACCTGAAATCGTTGTCCGGCCTAAAACAGGCAGAATATCTCCTGCCAAAATTAATTCAGGGCAACCGGGGAAAATCATTTGTAAAAACCCAGGCTGAAATGTTGTTAGAATTCCTGGTGCAAAATGGAAGTCAAGATTTTAAAAAGTATTTCATTCGGGTTTTCTCAAAGTTGGATTTAAACTTTCCGGATAAAAATTCTATCATACAATTGTCCGGTCCTAATGGGGCAGACCTTATAAATTTGTGGCTACAGGAATATGTTCCAGAAAATACGGTTACCGCTGAGGATCTCATTTCTTTTCAGAAATCTTTCGGGATTTTTAATAAGATGCCAACCGGCATATTGAGCAGAGTATTGCAAAAAGTTCAGGAATCTTCCCATTTTGAAGAGGTTATTAAATCTGTTGTTCAGGGCCGTTCTACAATTTCAGAAGAAGAAGTTTCATTTTTACTCGATTTTATTGGTACAGCGGTTAATGATTTACCGCTTAAAGAATTCCTTCTCGACCATATCAGTATAAAAACCTGTTTGAAGTTATGGAGAGAAGGAAAGATTAAAAACTTACCTGCTCAAAAGATAACAGATAGTTTTGAATTTTTAAGTGAGGAAGACCGAATAAAACTTCAGCAGCAAATAGATTGGGAGAGTTACCTGAAGAATTTTGGTGAATACGAAGAATCTTCCCCGGTAATTATTGAAAATTACTTTAAACATTTTAAAACTACCATAAAAGCGAAAATTAATTATTGTTGTTTTGACTTGGAAGTTAACCCCCGCACCAGGAAAATAGATGAATTTGCCTATCGCAGAAATGAGGAATATTTTGAAGAGATTGATCCAACTCCTGCGGATCTCCTGAAAATAAAAAAGGCAATAGAAAATGCGGATATGGTCATTGGCCATAACATTAGGAAATTCGATCTCGAAAAACTCTACGGAGAAGATGTACCCAATTTGGTAATTTGGGATAGCCTGGAAATTGAGGCCATCATTAGGCCCAACGCCCATTCCCGTGCACTTGATACGGAGCACGAAGCCCTTGAGGATGTAGAAAACACCCTTGAGCTATTTTATTACCAATTGTACAGGATCCTTGGAGATAAAGATTTGAAGAATTCTGTTTTAAATTTATTTAGTTATAATTTCTTAAATGAAGAAAAAGAATGTCTTCCTTACCTCTCCATAATAAATGAATTAATAGAAAAACCGGTTAAGAAACTTTTCCATTCCGAAGTATCAGGGATTAATAATGTAGTAAAGAGTATGATCCCTAAACCAGCAAGTTTGATTATTTGTCCGGAATCTTTTTGGGGGCATTTTAGAGACGATCCTAATTACCTCTTTGCCGAGGAAGATCATTTTTATAATCTAATCCTGGATAAGAGTGAATGGGAAGTCAAGTTAAGCGGTTTGCCATTTCTTTCTGCCTGTTTGTCCAGTTTTCACAGGTTATTTGAAATAAATGAGCAAAATCCCTATGCAAGATTTCTGAGTTCATATGTAATTCAGCAAATTCAGGAACATTTTCCTTTAGATCAAATATGCGTTCGGTCAGAGGAACTTAGTGGTAAGATCATTACTTCAGAATGGTATTTTGAAAAAAATTCTGAAGCGTTGCTCGAAGGAAGAAGTGAAAATGAAATTGTTCAGCTGGGAACAGATCTCTGGCCCTATACTTCAAAACGAAAGTTTGCTGAATTCTCACAGGAAGAGCTTTCAAAAACAGAAGAAGGAAGTTCTCTTTGGGTAAGATTTTCCAATGGCAGGTCTTATGCTCCTATCAGCAGAAAGATGGCTAAAGACCTTGTAGAAAATATTCCCGGAGAACACTTTTGGATTGAGAAGGAAACCCTGGATAAGTATAATCTTTGGGGAAGTAATGCCAAGAAGGTAAATACGAATCTTGCCAAGGTAGAGATAGCGAGCTATTATCAAAAAAAAAGCGGGTTAAAAAAGGATGCTGCGAAATATATTAAATACACCAACAATGCCCGTTCACAACTCCTGGACCTTAATCCCGAAACTTTGTACCGTGATAAATACTGGGATACAAAACTCAAAACCTTAATTCATTTACTGGGGGGAGACAGGACAGGCTTCAGGATGTGCGTATTATTAGTATCCAGGATAGAGGAAGTAGAAACCCTCACGGAAATTATTAGAAGTTTGGGCACCCGGTTTTCTCCAAGTTTGAAATCAACTTTAAGACGCCGCCTTGAACGTTTGATAGAGGAAGAAGAAGGGATCATGGTAGTTGCAATGGAAGATTTTGAGCAACTTCTAAGTTTTCCTTCCAATAAAGGCGTATTATATGTGATGGAGTCTCTCTCTCCTGAGGAGTTGATTCAAATTTCAGGTACCGGCAGAGAAAATAACCTAAGAACTACCGTTGGAGAGCAGGAGGAAACCGACCCTGAAAATGAAGGTGTGGAATTACCCCATCTTGCCAGTATAACCGATTCTATTGCTAAGCTAAATAAGTATTATGACTGGATGCTTTTCCGGTTGGTTCTGCAGCATCCGGGAAATGAATTGTTGGTCCTGGATCCCCGGGCAGATTATAAGCTGTTTAATAATTTTTCCTGTAAACCTTTACCGGTTGACTTCAAAAAAATAGAGGAGGGGAAAAGCAGGGAGTTTGAGATAATCACTTCCAGAACGAAATCCCTTCTTTATGCACCACGTGAATTTGAATACGGAAACCTGCAGGAGCATTTGGACAGGATTTCTGCCGCACTAATAGATGGTTACCCGTTCAAACCGGAACAAAAAGCATATCTGGATATCATATTCCCTGCTTTGGAAGATGTATTGGTTACCTTACCTACCGGAGTTGGAAAATCTGTCCTTTTCCAGGGGCCGGCTTTATACCGCTCCAGTTTTACAGGGAAAATGACTATCGTGGTTACGCCTTTAAAAGCTTTAATGGAAGATCACGTAATGGGATTATGGAAAAAAGGATTCTGGAATGCGGTGGAATATATCAATGCCGATAAGGGATCTGAAGTTCAGGATATTTACAGGAAAATAGCAGGAGGTCAGTTGCTGATGGTTTTTGTGACGCCGGAGAGGTTCAGGTCGAAAGGTTTTATAAAAGCGCTGGAACAACGAATGAAGATTGATGGTGGCCTTGAATACTTTGTTTTTGATGAAGCTCACTGTATATCTCAATGGGGTAGTGAATTCAGGCCAGATTATTTTTACTGTGCCCAACGCATAAAACAGATAAGGAAAACCTACAAATCGCCATTGCTGCTTTTATCTGCAACGGTTACAAAGCAAGTTGCCTCACATTTAGAACAAGCCTTGTATGAAGAAGTTTAGAGAATTAGAAAAATATTCAGAACTCAATCCAGTACGGGACCATATTCAGTTAAGGTTTCAGGAAACTGAATCCGGGAAAGAATTAAAAGCTATAATAAAGGAACTCAGGACTTCCTTAAACCCTGAGTTCAGCAGGGCCATTATTTTTTGTACAAGCCGAAAACTAACAGAAGAATCTTCAGACGAAGTTAATGCAAAGTTCCGGGACCACGAGGCTTTATCGGGCAAAGCAGGATTTTATCACGCAGGGATGGATTCAGAAACCCGCGAGAAAACCTTTAATCGATATAAAGATGGATCCTTAGCAATTCTGTTTGCTACAAAGGCTTTTGGTATGGGGATGGATATTCCTAATATTCACCATGTTTCACATTTAGGTCCTTCGGGTTCCTTTGAAGATTATCTTCAGGAGGTAGGCCGTTCGGGACGTAATGAGGGAGCCTTGAAAAAAGCAGGATTTTCTATAGAAAATCCTATCCAGGCTATTTGTTATCATTCCAAGGATTCTTTTCCCAAATACAGAGACTGGATTCAGAGAACACAAATTTCCTGGAATGACCTATGTAACGTTTATGAAGTTTATAAAGATTACAGGTCTCAGTTTATCTCCGGAAATGATACCAGGGAGAACAGGGACTTCCTTCCTATTCCCTTAAACATTCTATCCACAAGTTTAAAATATATGGATGCTGAGGCCGATCTCGGATCTCTTTTTAGATTATCCCTGTATTGGCTTCAACAGGCAGATCGAATTAATTCACGATATTATGTTCCGGCCTTTCTTGAATTTGAAAATAATGGCTTTTTTGATAAGGATCTGGGGGATCAGATTCTTGATAATGACCTAAAAAAACTCTACACCTATATTCGAAAAATTTATGCTCAGGAATTCCAGGAGACTGATTCAACCCTGTTAGAAGGAACGGGATTGATGAAAAACCTGGAAGTAAATCGTGATGAAATGTTCCTGCTGATTCTCAAGGCCCAGAAAAAAGGGTTGGTTAAGTTGGTGAATAAACTTAACGTCAATCTTACGGAGAACTGCAGTCATGATCTTGAGATTCATAAAATAAAAAGGACTGATGGTTTTCAATTCATCAAGGCCTTGAAGGCGATAGCTTTAAGTTTAATTAATGAGTTTAGGAGAGATGAGAAGGTTGAATTAGAAAATGAAAATCTTCAAATTTTAATTGAGGAAATGGAAAGCAGTGTTCTTTTTGAGGATTTTCTTGAAAAGGCAACAAATTATGGAGATCGTGAGATGTTTGAAATATTTCTCAAGTCAAAGGATCTTAGGGTTGAAAAAAAGAATAGACCTGAATTTGCAATCTGGTTCAATGAAAAAAGAAGGATGCAACCGGAGCTGTTGGAGCTTTTACAAAAACAGCGACAAATACTCAAAAGCAATAAATCTTCAACAATATTAAAAACAGCTTTCTTTGTCTTAAATCTTCATCCCGGGTTATCAATTACTTCCAAATTTTCTGAAGAAACAGGTGCTATCATCCAGATAGTAAAACTTGAAACAGACAGGCAGGAATTATTGAATTTTGTTGATGAATTCTGCGGGAATTCCGAGAAGCTCCTTGTGGAATTAATGAAGGAATCTTCAAGGATTGTGGATATAAATGAGCTTTTACTTAGACTGCCTTTAAAAGAACCCAGGTATAGTGAGGTAGAGAATTTATTTTTCCTTTTAAGAAAATTGGGATATATAAGATTCCAAGGTGGGTTGGTTCCTATGGCAATTGAGATGAAATTTGATAACCTGGCAGAATTAGGTGAATTGGCTAAAGATGAGGATTTAAGAATTTCATATATAGAAACCATAAGAATGAAGAAGCTTCGGCTCATTGTTCTGGAATGTTTTAGTCAGCTTAGCGATCCCACAAGACAAACAGATTTGATTCGGGATTATTTTCAGGGAAAGAACTCAAAGGAAATTATAAAGTTGGTAGAAACTTATTCTAAAGATTCGGTCAAATTGCTTGGTCCTTATCGTGCAGAGGCTTTAAAAGAACGTGTGGAAGGATTGAATTCCCATCAGGCAGAAGTATATCATGCAGGCATCAGGACTCACCTTTCTGTAATTGCCGGGCCCGGTACAGGTAAAACCCACACTCTGGTCTTAAGAGTAGCACGACTCATTCAGGAAGAAAATATTTCTCCCAATAAAATACTGGTTCTTGCCTATAATCGGGCTGTTGTGGAGGAACTAAAATTGAGGCTAAAAACCCTCTTCTCAGCCTTGGGTTACAAAAGCCTTATAAATTCTTTACAGGTCTATACCTACAGTGGCCTTGTCGGATCTGTGCTTAAACAAAATGGTTTTAGGGAAACAGAATTGGATAACTGGGAAGAAGAGTTTTTGAAATTATATAAACAAAAAGGGCGAAATATTTTAGGAAGGTTTAGTGATGTTGAATATGTATTTATTGATGAATTCCAGGATGTAACTAATAAGCGTCTTGAAATATTAAAGGTTGTTGCTCCCACTTACCGAAGCTTTATTACTGCAATTGGAGATCCAAACCAAAGTATATATGGATTTGACCGTATAAAGGAAGGCGGAAAGCGCGGACCAGAGGAATATTATATTTCATTCAATAAAGAATATTCACCGGTAGAAAAAAACCTTACTATTAATTACCGATCTACGCCTGAAATCATTGAAGCAAGTAAAAATTCCTTACCCACAGGGGCCAGAGTTTTGCCTATTGAACCCAATCCTGATATTGAAACTTTTTCTGGGAATGTAGATATTTATGAAGGTGATGGTGAATGGCTTTCAAAATTTTACAACCTTTTAAAAGATAAACAGAATAATGAAATTGCAGTTCTATTCAGGTCCAATGAAGAACTTTATAAAGATTTTGAAATTGTAAAAGCTTTGGCAGCACCTGAGGGATATAAGGTGGAAATAAAGGGTAGCGCAACATCTTTTACAAAACAAAGAGAAATTGCCTATGTATTAGAGGTGATTAATAGAGGTCGGGCCGGGGCACTGGTAGAAAGTAAAGAGGGTATTTCTGAATATATTAATAATAATATTAAAGTAAACTTTCCCAATTGGGATTTTGATCTATTAGATGATTTTGTTCGACTTTTTAATTATTTCTACGAGCATTATAATGAAAACCTTACTTATGGTGATTTTGTGGATTTTGTAACTGAAATTACGGCCAAGGATGATGGGCAGTTGTTCAAAATTTTAAAGGCCCAAAGGGAAATTACTATTCCAACCGTTATTCTTACCACTATTCACAGGGTAAAAGGTATGGAATATCAGAATGTGATAGTACCGGCTTCAACTTCAAAATTGCCTTTTGATCACAGAACTCAGGATTTTACTGCAGGAGAATATCAGGAGATTCTTGATGAGGAAAAGCGATTAAGATACGTGGCATTTTCCAGGGCAAAAACGAACTTAATTGTAGAAGTTTGGGAGCGGGAAAATTGTATTGAATCAGGAGAAACTTATTCCCCCGAAGTTGCCAGTAGAGGGGTTGGAGTGCCCGTAAAGAATGGAGATAATAATATCAGGATCTCTTGGAAAGCTGGGAATGGTCAATATTTTACCAATATTCATTCTAATATTCATTCCGATCTTAAAATCGGTGGAAGCTTAACTATCAAACCGGACAATTATAATAATTATGGTTTATGGAATGGTAGAATTATGATTGAAAAATTTATGGATAATTATATTGGCCGCTTTAATGGAAATACCCTGGCAGGAATTTATGTGGATTCGATTGTGAGGTATACATCAGAGGAATGTCAACGTTATGATGAAAGATATAATAAAAGATATTTCCAAAATTGGTCACAGGATGCAGTTAACCGCGGATATATTTACTTAGTTAATTTCTTTGGTTACGCTCAGCCAGAGGAATTATCAAAAACTCGTCATCAGGAAAAATTGAGAGAAATAAAAAAACGTTCAGAAATGATCTTGGCCTAATTATAAATAAAACACACCAATGCTCAGTTTACAACAAGCTTTTGAAATAAAAGAATCCATTTTAGCTTATTTAAAGGCTACATTCAGTTTTCAGGATCGCAGGGTGCATAAGGCATTCTATAATTTTGTAAATGATGAGCAGAACGGTATGTTTAAAGGGCCATATTTATCTCTTAAACTGCCATTTATAACTGCAGGAGAAGAGGAAAGGAAACAAATCCCACTAGAGATAAAACCCGATTGGCCCCCGTATGACCATCAGGTTAAATCCTGGCATAGATTAAGTACCGCAAAAGGAAATCCACAACCAACGATTATTACAACTGGTACGGGATCTGGAAAGACCGAATCATTTATGTTCCCGGTACTGGATTATTGCCATAAAAATCTACACCGATTGGGGATAAAGGTTATTATTCTTTACCCAATGAATGCTTTGGCAACAGATCAAGCAAAGCGTTTAGCCGAGGCAATTTTTGAAGATGAAAGATTGAAGGGGAAGTTAACTGCAGGATTATTTATAGGAGAAGGGGAGAACCCTTCCTCTTATCCCAAAATCATGGGACCGGATCATATAATTGAAAACCGGGGAACCATAATAGATTCCCCACCTGATATTTTATTAACCAATTTCAAGATGCTCGACTACGGGCTAATGAAAAGTGGCTATCAGGATTTGTGGGCCGGAAATTTGAAAGATCCTAATCTCATGCAATTTCTTATCCTGGATGAATTACATACCTATGATGGCGCACAGGGAACAGATGTTGCCAATTTAATAAGGAGACTAAAATTAAAAATTAAGATCCCTCAAGATCATTTATGTCCGGTCGGGACTTCTGCAACCATTGGAACAGGAAAAGAAGCACCTAAATTACTTGCGGATTATGCATCAAAGATTTTTGGGGAGGAGATTACTGAGGAATGTGTAATTACTGAAAACCGGCAAATCACTGAAGAGTTTTTCGGAAAGGATGAACAATTGCAGTTGTTTTTACCGAATGTTACCAGTTTAAAAGATTTAAAGCCTATAACTAATGAGGGTTTTGAGAATTACATTTCCCGCCAATTAGATGCCTGGCAGATGGGAGGGAGTGATCTGGCAAATAACCTAACGAATCTGAAAATTGTAAAGGACCTGGTTCAGGTAACCAATGAGGGTTTTGGTATCCATACCTTATCTTCTATAGTTCAAAGATTATCTATCCTTAATGAGGAATTTCGAAAGGTGCCACAGTGGAATGAGGATTTTAAATTTAGTCCGAAAGATCATCTCATACAGTCATTATTCGCTTTAATTTCTGAAGCTAAGGTGGGGGATATCAAAAAATCACCGCTCTTATTCACCCAGGCCCAATTATGGATTCGGGAATTAAGTGGAATTTTAAGGGAAATGCAGGAAGAACCAAGCTTTACCTGGAAAGATCAAAAAGATGAAGATGACAAATTAGCTTTACCGCCTTGGTATTGCAGGGAATGCGGAGCATCTGGTTGGATCGGGATGAAGCATGATAATAAGGAACGTTTTGAAAGAGATGTTCAGGACACGTATTCCAAATTTTTTGAAAATCATAAACACATTTATTTTGCAAATCTGACCGAGTGGTTTTCCTCACTGGATGCTGCAAATGCAGGTTATGAGGCTAATAACCAATTCAGGAAGTATGTGTATAGCAGGAATCTGGAATTTTATGATGAAGAGGCAGAGGGAAGAGTGGATATCACCGCATTTAGGAAATTGACGAAACGAGGCTACAATGACCATGTTTGTCCGGAATGTAATACCCGTAATACAATATCTATCATAGGAACTCGAACTGCAACATTGAGCAGTATAGGAGTTAGTCAAACACTTTCTACTGATTTGGCCAGCCAGGAAGAAAAACAAAGAAAAGTATTGGCTTTTACCAACTCAGTTCAGGATGCTGCACACCAGGCTGGTTTTGTGGAGGCAAGAAATTACAGATTTACATTTCGGTCCTCTCTACAGAAGGTCCTTAATTCAATGCAAGAGCCTAAAAATTTACAGGAAGTGGCCGTTTCTTTTAAGGAATACTGGAAAAAAAATGCCGATGAAAGTGGAGAAAAACCACTGGACGCTTATTATTACCGATTTTACCCCACCGATTATTTAGGTAATTCTAAACCTGAAGATTATAAGGAGAATGGGAGGTATGATACACATTTTCAGCAGGAATTTGATCTGAGGATGGATTGGGAGGTTTTCGCCGAATTCGGTTACAACTCTTTAATAGGAAGAACCCTTGAAAAAACCGGTTCATCAGGTGTGTTTTTTGATCCTGCAAGTGTTGAGGAAGTATGGGAAAGGATAAGTCCCTGGCTCGATGCAAATGAACCAAGTGGGACCATTAAAAAAGAGAAGTTCCTAAAATTTGTGCATTTGATACTGCACCGAATAAGAAGTCGGGGCGCTATAAGTCATACTTATCTTGAAAAATTCCGAACGCAGGACCTAAAGATGTGGGATCTAAATTGGATGAAAGATCAAAGACATTTTTTAAATAAGAAATTCGGGCCTCAAACCCGTATTCCCAAACCAGTTACATATCAGAAAGAGAGTCGGGGAATTTTAGATAGTACTTTTTCACAAAGCACAAATTGGTTTCATGTTTATTTTAAGCAGAGTTTTCAACAATCAACAAATAATTCTGATTTTCTGAATGAATTTTTTGAAGAATTACTAATTCGTCTATGTGAGACCGGAATTTTAAATAAAAAGGAGGCAAAGGAAATTACGAACCTGGCTCTAAACCCAGAGAAAATTTTTGTAGATAATAAGGTATTTCATTTAGAGTGTAATAAGTGTGGACATAGTTTGCATACCTCAGATGCTAAGTTAATTGTTGTGGGAGGTAATTGTTTAAATCACCGGTGTAATGGTGAGTATATAACCTCAAGTAATGGAGATGCTAATAATTATTACCAGATGGTTTATAATCGCAATAGATCTCCCCGAATCTATGCGGCTGATCATACAGGTTTATTAGCGAGAGAAAAGCGGGAGAAATTAGAAATTGATTTTAAAACCAGACCCAATTTTAATTCGAAAAATGCGATGGTTGCAACCAGTACCCTGGAAATGGGGATAGATATTGGGACTCTAAATACTGCATTTAACAACGCTGTTCCGCCTTTACCTTCCAACTTCCTTCAAAGAGTGGGTCGCGCCGGCCGAGAAAGTGGTTCTGCTTTAATTGTAAACTTTGCCCAAAGTAAAGCGCATGATCTCTTTTATTACAGGGAACCTCTTGATATGATGGCGGGAGAGGTATCAACACCTGGATGTTATCTGGAAGCAATGGAGATATTGAAACGGCATTTTTTTGCTTATTGTTTGGACAGTTGGGCTTCAGATAATGCGAAAGAACACAAAATACCGGCACGTATTTCTGGAATGAAACTTACCTTTTCAGACTTGAATTCAATAGAATTCTTTATGAACCGGATTATAAATTTTATAAAAATTAATGAGAAGTCGCTTTTTGAAAATTTTGTTGCCTGTTATAAAAAGGATGTTAAGCAGGAAGTAATTGATGAATTGAAGGCATATCTGGAGAATGAACAATTCTATTCTTTCCACAAGGGTATTTTTCCAAAGTTAAAAGAAGAAATATTATTTATAGAAGATAAAAGGAAGGATGTTTTTTCACGGATAGAAGAACTCAAATTGGGAAAAGAGGATCCTGAAAGACTTGAACTTGAAAAAGAAAAAAGGAACTTAGGAGGAATAATTAAGAGCATACAAAATAGAAATACTCTTGAACATCTAACCAACATAGGAGCATTGCCTAATTATGCATTTCCGGAAACGGGAGTGACACTTAATGCAAAAGTTCTTGGAAATAAGCCTGAAGGCAGCAATAAATTTCCATTAAGCGAAGAATTTGAAATTGTTAGAGCGGCAAGTATAGCAATAAGAGAATTTGCACCTGATAATTATTTTTATTCCCAGGGCTATAAATTTTTAATTACAGGAGTCAATACTTTTGACTGGGCAGACAAAAGTAACTTTTGCGAAAAACGGTTTTGTTCCAATTGTGATCATATTGAAAGAGCTGAATTGGCTAAAACAAAAAATTGTCCCAAATGTGGTCATCATTCATGGGGAGCGGCCTCCAACATTCATAAATACGCAAAATTACTGTCGGTAAAATCATTTAATAATAAATCTGACGCCTCCATTAGTGACAGTAAGGATGATAGAGACCAAGTAACTTATACTATACTTAAGCATTTTAACTTCGTAGATTCTGTCTCGAGTGGAGCCTGGGCAATGAAAGAAGTCCCTTTTGGGATTGAATTTGTAAAGAACGTCACGATAACAGATTCAAATTTAGGAAGATCTGATATTGGAAATTCACGGAGAATAAAAATTAACGATTTGGAAGTTCCTGCCCACGGATTTATTACCTGCAGGCATTGTGGGAAATCATCTTCTCATATTAATCAGAAGGTAAACGGAAAGGATTATAAGCAGCATTACGGGTATTGTAAATTTAAGGATGATGCTTACTCCGGAAGTTCAGATGAGGTTTTTGAAGAAGTGTTTTTCTTTAGAGAGGTAAAAACCGAAGCTCTAAAAATACTTTTACCTATCCAGGATTTCAATAGTGAAGCGGAAATTAAAATGTTTAGGTCCGGTATTGAATTGGGCTTGAAAAAATATTTTAAGGGGAACCCTCAGCATATTATGCTGTCGGATTACCGGGAGTATAACCACAGAACCAGCAAATTTGACCGTTATTTAATCCTCTTTGATACTATTCCCGGAGGCACTGGTTACCTCGAAAAGTTATTTGATTTGGAGGTATTTAATGAAGTACTGAATAAAGCGCATCAGGAAATTGCAAACTGTACATGTCAGCACCAGGGAAAAGATGGTTGTTATCGCTGTATTTATTCTTATTCCAATCAATATTATCAATCTGAACTAAGCAGGGAGAGGGCAGAAAAAAGGTTTGAAAGTATTGTAAAGAAGAGCGATGCCTGGGAAAATTTTCCGTCCGGTCTGGGAAAAATCACCAACAAAGGTCAAATAGAAGAGTCTGAACTTGAAGAACGATTTATTCGAAGTTTACGAATTTTAGGGATTAATGATGATAATTGGGATTTCCAAAAACATAATCAGGATGGAATAATCAATTATACCTTGAATTATTCTAATGAAGATACTATTGTAAATTATCATTTAAGGCCTCAGGTAGATCTAGGACCTGCAGATGGAGTAGAATTTCATACCCGATGCGACTTTCTTTTTATATGTACTTATTGTAAAATAAATAACATAGAAGTTGATACTCTCTCAACCATTCCGAAAACTGCGATTTATTTGGATGGATATCAATTTCACGCTTCGGCAGAAAACAATAGTTTTCTTAAAGACTTCAAAAAAAGGCTTGCTATTAATAAATCACAGGAGTATCAAACCTGGACTCTTACCTGGGAAGATGTTGATCGTTTTGATGAACGTTTTTTGAAGGAGAGAGAACAGGAAAAGAGGGCAGATTATCTTGAACAAACCTTGGGAGAGGATGGGTTTAAAGACTCTAAAAAAATACTTCTAAAATCTAAACCGGCAGGACTTCAAAATTTTCATTTGGCACAAAACAATTTCGAGAGGTTACTGGAGATATTGAAACATCCTGTAAAGAATGAAAACTTTTTAAAAAGCTGGGCTTTCTATCTGGGGCTATTTCAGAAAAAATTGTTTTCTCCCTCATACAGTCCTGATGATTTGGAGAAGGCTATATCCCAGGAAAACTTTGATCAATATTGTTCAAATAACAGGACACTTGATGGTTTAGTAATTTTTGACGGGATGTCTAACAATGGATTAGCCGCTATAGCAGTTGCAGTTAATATTCAAAAGGCCAAGGTTTTTGCACGATATAGGTTTTATGAAATAAAGGAAATTTTTAAAGAAGACTGGAATCGATTTTGGATCCTGTATAATTTGCTTCAGTTCTTTGAATTGCAACGTGAAGAGGAGAGCCGGATCATAGAACCGAAATACACTTTGGAAGATTTGCTAAACCAGTTCGAGGAGAAATATCATCCACATCTGGAAGAGCTTTTTGAACAGGGTGATGTAAACGATGAGGAGGATGAAAAATTACTTTATTCGTTAACCGATGAAAAAGGAAATGTGGTAGCTGAAGCCGATTTAATCTTATATAAAACAAAACAAGTTTTTGAACCCTTTTCAGATCAGGACCGAAAGGTTTTTGAACAGAAAGGGTTTGATGTAGTATCTAAAAATAATAAAATATGAGTGGTGTAAAATTATTTGTTTCTGATAAATATCTTGATGCTTTTGCTCAACTTCCAAGATCAATTCAAAGGAAAGCTTTAGAATTTCAGAAGAAGTTTAGAGAAGACTCTAAACAGGCCTCAATCCATTTAGAGCCCATTTCTACTTTTAAAGATTCCACATTGAGATCTGCACGAATAGACCAGACTTATCGGGCAATCTTGAAATCTTTTGATAACGGAAACATTTTTTACTTAATGTATGCCGATCATCATGATAAGGCCTATCAATGGGCGGAAAACAAGGTGTTTGAATGGAATCAAAATACGCAGGTTATGCAGGTTTTTACAAATCCGGAAATAACTCAACCCCCTGTTTTTGAGAAAGAGGATAAGGAAGAAAAAAGCGGATTATTTAAAGATCACAATGATGATGAATTGATCAGGTTAGGCCTTCCCGATGTTTTAATGCCTTTAATTAGAAATGTTGAAGATCTTAATGATCTGGATAAAATTCAGAAATTTCTCCCCGAAGATATTTTTGAAAATTTATTTTACCTAGCTGACGGAGCAAATATTTCTACTTTAATAATTGAAATTGAAGAAGGGAAGATTCAGGAAGAAAATTTAGAGAAACAGGCGGAAAGTTTAAATAACCAAAGGAATTTTATTGAATTAACTAATGATGATATCTTCAATGAAGTATTGGAGGGAGGTCTGGTAAAATGGAAATATTATTTGCATCCTTCACAGAGGAAACTTGTAAATAAAGATTTTTCCGGATCAATAAAAGTAACTGGTGGGGCAGGTACTGGGAAAACTGTTGCAGCTATTCACCGTTTAAAATATCTTGTTGAAAATAGTAAACCAGGGGCAAAAATTCTTTTTACCACATTCACCAGAGCATTGACAGGAAACCTGGTGGAATCTGCTAAGATGTTAAATGTAGATCTATCCCATGTAACCATTAAAAATATTGATGCTTTGGCATTTGATATGGCCAAAGATTTTCATTTGATATCCTCTAACGGTAAAATATTAGATTATGATGAGAAGCAAGCTGCAAAGTTATGGGAGGATTTATTGAGGGACAATCTCATTCCTTATGATATTGATTTTCTTGAAAAAGAATATTGTGATGTTATATTAAATAATAATGTTTCAACTTTAAATGAGTATATAAAAACTTATAGGACTGGAAGAGGAAAACCAATAGCCCGCAGGCAAAAAAAGGAATTGTGGGATTATTTTAAAATGTTCATTGAATATAAGTCCAGGGATAATTATTACTATAAAGCTGAACTTTACAATATACTAAGTGATTATTTAAAAGAAAACAATATCACACCATTTGAGCATTGTATAGTTGATGAACTTCAGGATTTCTCTAATGCAGAACTTCGGTTGCTCAGGGCCTTTGTAGAGGAAAAATCAAATGATTTATTTATGGTGGGGGATCCATTACAAAAAATTTACGACAGGAAAATTAACTTTACTCGGGGAGCAAGAATAAATATTCGGGGGAAGAAGAGTCAACGTCTACGAATAAATTATAGAACAACAGAAGAAATTAAAAGGTTGGCTCTTTCAATAATAAAGAATTTTAATTATGATAATTTTGATGGGGAAGAAGAAGAGAAAGCCGGGTATGTTTCTTTATTTCACGGTATAAAACCAAAATACAGACTCTTTAAAACCAAGGATGAGGAAATTAATGCGTTAATAGAAAAAATTAAATCCCTACGACAACAAGGATACTCTTTAACTGAACTTGCTATTACCTCTCGTACCAGAAATGGTTATAAAGATTTTAGGTCTGGTTTACACAA
>Ga0314774_1001310_pt1 | contig 16221 bp, 7 predicted proteins | sample MetaGCBIA2018_FD_204515 | JGI IMG/M metagenome (GOLD analysis project Ga0314774, IMG submission 204515) | Cryopeg brine microbial communities from Beaufort Sea near Barrow, Alaska, United States - CBIA 2018 | ecosystem: Environmental > Aquatic > Marine > Coastal | place: USA: Alaska | collected... | reverse complement strand
TAATTATGAAAAATCTCAATATTAAGGTAATAATTAGCTTTCTGGGATTAACTTCTATGCTAAATGGCCTATTTATGTTATTTGCGGTGCCTTTTAGCATTTATTATAACGAATCTGAAAAATGGGGCATTTTACAAGCAGGAATCACGACCATTGCCATTGGTTTTTTACTATGGTTTTTCAATAGAAATGCAAAAAAAAGTCTCGGAAAAAAAGAAGGATATCTTATTGTAACTTTGGGCTGGTTAATGCTTACGTTTACAGGAACTTTACCTTACGTTTTTACCGATACCATCCCAGTTTATACAGATGCGTTTTTCGAAACCATTTCAGGATACTCCACTACCGGGGCTTCTATTTTAACTGATATTGAAGTTATACCAAAAGGCATCTTATTTTGGCGTAGCGCAACACATTGGATTGGCGGTATGGGAATTATTGTGTTAACAGTCGCAATTTTGCCGATGCTGGGAATTGGAGGAATGCAGCTTTTTATGGCGGAAGCACCAGGGCCATCGGCTGATAAAATGCACCCTAGAATTACAGAAACCGCAAAGAGACTGTGGATTATTTATTTTTCATTAACCATTACTGAATTCTTGCTGCTTAAAATTGCGGGAATGAACTGGTTTGATGCCATTAACCATGCCATGGCTACAATGAGTACAGGTGGATTTTCAACAAAAAACGCAAGTGTTGCCTATTGGAATGGGCAACCAATTATACAATACATTATAACTGCATTTATGTTTATTGCAGGAACCAATTTTGTATTGACATACTTTGTTTTAAAAGGGAAAATTTACAAAATATTCAAAAGTGAGGAATTTAAATACTTCTTTTTTGGAACAATAGGTTTTACAATTTTAATAACTGTTTTAATTATAAACTATCCAGACCCAAATTTAGCAACAATCATTAATCATCCAAAACCGTGGGGTGAAACTGAAAGCGCATTTAGACATGCCGCTTTTCAGGTGACATCAATATTGACAACAACCGGTTTTGTTACAGCTGATTATACTATGTGGAGTTCCTTTGCAACAATGCTTATATTTTCACTATTTTTTATTGGAGGATCGGCAGGTTCAACCAGTGGAGGAATCAAGATTGTTCGGCAAGTGATTATGATAAAAAGCAGCTTTTATGAATTTAAAAAATTATTGCATCCAAACGCCATAATTCCTGTTCGTTATGATGGAATTGGCGTTCCAAAAACCATTATATATAATGTGTTGTCTTTTTTTATATTGTATATGCTTATTTTTATTGTAAGCTCAGCAATTTTAACGCTGTTCGGATTGGATTTTATGTCTGCAATTGGTGCAGCTGCATCATCACTTGGAAATATAGGCCCAGCTATTGGATCATTAGGCCCTGTAGATAATTACGCACACCTATCCATCCCTGCAAAATGGTTTTGTTCATTTTTAATGTTGATAGGAAGGCTGGAATTATTTACGGTTCTTATCTTGTTTACGCCGTTCTTTTGGAATAAGAATTAAATTAACGCTATAAATTTATCAAAATCCAATCCGCCATAATTTCCTGAACTCATTAATAAAACAATGGTGTTTTTAAAATTTTGATGGAATAAAAACTCCCTAAATTCATTTGGATTTGTATAAACAACCAGATCATCACGTTCAAAGGCTTCTCTAATCTGTTGTTCCGTTATTTTTTCAAGTTGTTTTATTTCAACGGCATGCGGGGAATAAAAAACGACGGCTTTATCGGCGCTTTTCAAGGTACCTTTATATTCTTTTAAAAATTCGGCATTTAAACTGCTGTAAGTATGCAATTCCAAACAAGCCAACAGGTTTTTATCGACATACTGATTTTTTACTGCATTTGTTGTGGCCTCAACTTTACTTGGTGAGTGCGCAAAATCTTTAAAAACTATTGTTGATTCACTTTCTGCAATTTTTTCCAAACGCTTGCTGGCTCCTTTAAAATTGGCAATCGCTTCATAAAAATCAGCTTCATCAACACCCATATGCTGGCAAATCCACTTTGCTCCTGCCAAATTTTGCAAATTGTGCTTTCCAAAAATTTCCAAAGGCAAATCACCCAAAGAAGTTTCTATAAATGTCGTGCCATTTTCAATTCTGTAATCTGGTGTTTGATACGGATATTTTTGAATTGGGTTTGTGGCTTGTTCCACCACTTTTTTTACTTCTTCATCTTCTTCATTATATACCATAATACCGCCATTGGTAATTGAGTTTACAAAAATTGAAAACTGCTCCACATAATTTTCATAGGTCGGAAAAACATTGATATGGTCCCAGGCTATTCCACTTAAAAGGGCAATATTGGGTTTGTATAAATGAAATTTTGGACGCATATCAATGGGGCTCGATAAATACTCATCGCCTTCCAACACCATAAATTCATTTTCTGAAGTTAAATGCACCATCGTATCAAAACCTTCCAACTGAGCGCCAACCATATAATCAACCGCAATTTCATGATAGTTGAGCACATGTAAAATCATTGATGTGATAGTGGTTTTTCCGTGAGATCCGCCTATAACCACACGCGTTTTATCTTTAGATTGTTCAAATAAAAATTCAGGATAAGAATATATATTAAGTCCTAGTCTTTTCGCTTCCAATAACTCTGGATTGTCATATTTTGCATGCATTCCAAGAATTACGGCATCTAACTTCTGTGTGATTTTTTCTTCAAACCAGCCCTCTTCTTTCGGCAACAAGCCTTTGTCTTTTAATCTGGATTTTGACGGTTCAAAAATTTCATCATCGCTTCCTGTTATTGTGTCTCCTTTTTGTTGTAATGCCAGGGCCAAATTATGCATGGCGCTTCCGCCAATTGCAATAAAGTGAATGTTCATGTAAATATTTTTTAGGTTTTCAAATGTAAGTAAACTATTAAAAAAAACAGAAAAACAACCCATGATTCTTTTGTTTTGGATCTTAACGCAAATATTTTTACTTTAATTTCCAAAATTGAAAGATTAATTATTACATTTATACTCTGAATCAGCAATCATTGTTGATGCAATTAAAAATTAACCAACTTTAAATTAATGGAAAAAGAAAAATTTCTATTGTCGAAAAAAATTACGCTTATAGTTCTGATACTCTTGTCTTTTACCTATAACTCGACTTTTGCGCAGCAATGAGAAACCCCTACAAACCCTAAACCTACTGGAAATGCATCTCAAGATTTTTGCAAAACTGACAACAGTACAATTGGTGATTTAGTTGCCTCTAGTGCCTCTGGAGGAACTATTGTATGGTATGACGCCCCTTCTGGAGGCGTTTTATATGGAACTGAAGATGTTCTACTTAATGGTACTACTTATTACGCTGATGATAATTCAGGAGGAAGTTGCAGCATCGAGAGTTTGGCCGTGACCGTTACAATTTATGGTGACTTCCCGACAAACGTTGATGTCTCTGTTGGAAAATGTGCCATAGACAATCCAACAATTGGCGATTTAAGTGCAACAGGTGCCATAGATCCCGACACCGGTATCACTGTAGGAATTATTGAATGGTATGATGCCCAAACAGGCGGAAATCTACTTTTGCTTTCACAACTTCTTGAGAACGGAAAAACCTATTGGGTGCAACAAACTGAAAATGACTGTACCAGTGAGCGTTTACCCACAACAGTTGAGTTGGTTGACCCTCCTAAGCCCACTGTTGATATAACTCAGTCTTTCTGCTATCCTCCAATTGCGACAGTTGGTGATTTAAAACCTTCAGGAACCTCTGTTCTTTGGTATGCATCGGACATTTCAACAACGCCTTTGAGAAACTCAACACCATTAAAGCATGGAACAGAGTATTGGGTAGCTGCAGTGGCTTTTCCATGCGTTAGTACAGTTCGGGCTAAAACAACTGTGTTTTTAGAAGAAGCACCTAATGCAGGAGGCGGTGGTTCATATTCAGATTGTGAAATAAATTTAGTAGACACTGACTTATTAACGAGATTAACGAGTCCTGATACTGGAGGTACTTGGACGGCTCCTGATGGATCTACTCATTCTGGAACTTTTGTTGCCGGAACTGATATTGCTGGTGCTTATACCTACACCGTAGCAGGTGGTACAATTTGTCCAGAAGACACTGCAATTGTTACAGTAGCTATTACTGTAATACCTGCTCCTATTATTACTGATGCCGATCAATCTTTTTGTGTTGTTGATTTAGCAAGTTATCCAACTTTAGCAGAATTAACTGTTGATACTATTGGTGCTGGAAATACGGTTAGATGGTATGTAGATGAAACTTCAACTGAAGTATTAGATCCTACTACCACTACTTTAGAAAATAACACAACGTATTTCGCTTCTCAATTCGATACAGCTTCTAATTGTGAAAGTGCAACACGTGATAGCAAAACTGCTCTTATTGAAATTGCTCCTAATGCAGGAGAGGATGGTTCATATTCAGATTGTGAAATAAATTTAGTAGACACTGACTTATTAACGAGATTAACGAGTCCTGATACTGGAGGTACTTGGACGGCTCCTGACGGCTCTGCTCATTCTGGAACTTTTGTTGCCGGAACTGATGTTGCCGGTGTTTATACCTATTCCGTTGGAGGACCAATTTGTACTCCAGACACAGCAATTGTAACCGTAACTATTACGGTAGTTCCTGCCCCTTCAATTACTAATAATAACCCTTCATTTTGTATAATTGACACCAAAACTGTTGGAGATTTAGTAGTTGATGATGCAACTGTAACAATAACTTGGTACGATGCCGCAACTGGTGGAAAGGTTTTAGATCCTGCCACCGTATTAACAACTTCATCTTTATGGGCTTCTCAAACTGATGCTACAGATTGTGAAAGTGTAAACAGAACACAAGTTAATGTCACAATTATAGATCTTCAAACACCAACGACAACAGCAAATCAAACTTTTTGTTTAGTTAATAATCCAACTGTTGCTAGTTTAGTTGCAACTGGAACGAATGTCTTATGGTTTGAAAATGAAACAGACGATGTATCTTTAGCATTGGACCCAGCTTTACTTTTAGTTGATAATAAAATTTATTGGGCTGCAGATGTGGATTCTACAGTAGGATGTGAAAGTCCAGGTAGAGTTAGTATGGTAGTAACTTTAAATGATGTCGCTCCGGTAACAATTGCCAATGTTTCTCAAACTTTTTGCGAGTCTGATTTTCCAACTGTTGAAAATTTAGAACCATCAGGAACCAGTATTATTTGGTATGCTTCGGAAACAGACCCTACGCCATTGGATATCACAAGTCCGTTAATTGATGGCGAATATTGGGCAGTTCAATCGAATACCACAACAGGATGTGAAAGTTCTGTAAGAGTTGTTGCCAATGTTACGCTGACAGCCATTGCAACACCAACTTTAATTTCACTTGGAAACGAATTTTGCATTATCGACAAACCAACAGTTGCCGATTTAGACCTGAATGTTTCAGCAAATAATGGCGGCACAATTTCCTGGTATGATTCCTATCCAGATGGAAATCCTTTAAGTTCATCTATCGCATTGACTGAGGGAGAAATCTATTATGCCATAGAAACTGACGTTAATGGTTGCAAAAGTATTAATCCGCTTGAAGTGACTGTCACTCTGGAAGCATGCGATGCCTATGATGTTGAAATTTATGACGGATTTTCACCAACCGGAAACGGCGTGAATGATACATTTAAAATAACCAATCTTCGAGAACTTTATCCAAATTTTAAAGTTGAATTTTTTAATCGTTGGGGTAATTTAGTTTATACCGCCAGTGCCGCAAAATCGGATTGGAACGGAAGATTAAATGGTGATGGAGAATTGTCGGCGACGGGCGTTTATTACTTTGTTATTTATTTTAACAAAAACGACAGAAAACCTATTCAGCGCAGCTTATATTTAAGCAGATAATCAATAGTTTAAACAAATACATTTTATACTTAAAAAATGAAAAATATACTAATAATATTTATTGCACTTATGACAACCGTAGTAATGTGGTCTCAACAAGATGCACAATACACGCAATACATGTACAATATGAGTGTTGTAAATCCAGCATATACAACCGGAAATATTGGGATTGTAAATTTGGGCGCATTGCACAGAACCCAATGGGTTGGCACAAATGGCGCACCTAAATCATCCAATATATTTGTTCACGCGCCAATTAATGAAAAAGTTGAAGTTGGATTTTCCCTAGTGAATGATAATATTGGTGATGTCGTAAAAGAAAATGACCTTTATGCCGATTTTGCCTATAAATTAGATTTAGAAGAAAACGGAAAGTTGTCTTTCGGTTTAAAAGCTGGAGTCACTTTTTTTGATGTCAATTTCAATGGATTCGTTTTAGAATCGGGCGATGTCTTCACAGATCCCGATTTTGCCGAAAACATCAATAGATCGTTTTTTAACGTTGGAGCCGGAGTTTATTACAATACAGACAATTATTATATAGGGTTATCTATTCCTGCAATTTTAAATGCAGAACATCTCGACAGAAATAATGGTAAATATCAAGGCACTGAACAAGCACACACTTACCTTACGGGAGGCTATGTTTTTGAACTCAATGAATTGTTCAAATTTAAACCGGCATTTATGGCGAAAGCTGTAAAAGGAGCGCCTATTTCACTTGATTTAACCGCCAATGTTTTATTTGACGATAAAATTGAATTTGGCATTGGCTACAGGTTGGATGATGCATTTAGCGGAATGGTAAATTTTAAAGCCACACCTGAACTGCGAATTGGCTATGCTTATGACCATACTGTTTCCAATCTTGGTCCATTTAGTTCTGGCTCACATGAAATATTTATTTTATATGATTTAGACATTTTGGGCCTTAATAGAGGTTATGATAAATCCCCAAGATTCTTTTAACAAAAACAACTGTCAAAATGAAAAAAATACTACTTATACTTTTAATTCTTCCTCTTTCAATACAACTCTCCGTAGCGCAAAATTTAAAACGCGCAAATCATTTATTTGAAAAAAGAGCGTATTTAGATGCTGCAGAATTATTTTTAAATGAAGAGCCTAAAACACAGGAAGTTTTGGAAAAGCTTGCTGACTGTTATTATTTTACCAATAATATGAAAGAGGCAGAACTATATTATAAAATATTGTTTCAAACTTATGAATCCAATCTTGACGCAAATTATCTATTTCGATATTCCCAAGCGCTAAAAGGCGTTAAAAATTTTACGGAAGCTGATATATGGTACCAAGAATATTTGAAAAGAAAACAAATAGCACCTGCTGAAAAGCAAGAAACACTGCCGTCCTTTGAAGCATTAAACAGTGAAATTATAAAACCGTATAACGTTCATGAAGTTTCCATTAATTCGAAATTTTCCGATTTTGGAGCTTCTTATTTTGGAGATAAAGTTGTTTTTGCCTCAACAAGAAATAACGGACCTTTATACGATTGGAACAATCAGCCTTACCTTGATTTATATCAGGCTGATGTTGATGAAAACCATGACTTAAAAAATGTTGTTCCTTTTTCGGGAAACATAAATACTAAAATGCATGAATCAAATGCCATCTTTACAAAAGATGGAAAAACAATTTATTTCACAAGGAATAATTACGCTTCAGGCAAAAAAATTCGTGATAAAGATAAAGTGACGCAATTAAAAATATACAAAGCCCAATTTATCAATGATGAGTGGACAAACATTATGGAACTTCCATTCAATAGTGATGGTTATTCTGTTGAACATCCTGCGCTCAGCCCAGATGAAAAACAACTGTATTTTGCTTCCGACATGCCGGGAACCATCGGTTCATTTGATTTGTTTGTTGCGGACATTAATGCTGATGGAACTTATGGCACTCCAAAAAATTTAGGATCAAAAATCAATACGGAACATCTGGAACAATTTCCTTTTGTAAGCGCTAAAAATATTTTGTATTTTGCTTCCGACGGCCATTTTGGTTTGGGCGGATTGGATATCTTCAAAAGTAAAATTTCTGATGAAAAATTTTCTACACCTATAAATTTAAGCAACATCATTAACAGCAATTTAGATGATTTTGCTTTTGTGATTGATGAAGAAAATGAAATAGGCTATTTTTCGTCAAACAGAAAAGGTGGCCTAGGTGATGATGACATTTACCGATTTACCCAAAAGAAAATTTATGCAGTAAACGGTATTGTTAATGATAAAAATAGTTTAGAACCTATTTCAGGAGCATTGGTTTCTTTATTTGATCATAACAATAATTTAATTTCTAAAATGATTGTTGGTGAGGATGCTTATTATTCTTTTGAAGTTGAGAATAATCAAAGTTATAAAATTCGTGGGTCACATAAACTATACCTTTCTTCTGAAGTTGAGTTTTCAATAGATTCAAAAAGAGATTTAGAAAAAGACATTCCACTATTTATGGAATCATATAAGGATGTTGAAAAAGATGTTGTTGTAGAAAATGATAAAACTCAAATCAAAATCAAGCCAATTTATTTTGATTTCGATAAATGGAATATTCGCCCCAGTGCAGCTAATGAACTAAATAATGTTGTAAATATTATGAAAAAACATCCCGATATGAACATCGAAATTGGTGCGCATACAGATGTGAGGGGAAGCAATGAATATAATATGATTTTATCGCACAAACGCGCAAAATCTGTTATGGAATACCTGATAAGTAAAGGGATTTCTGAAAACAGATTAAAATCTGTGGGTTATGGAGAAACACAACCCTTAAATCGCTGTATTAAAGAGGGAATCTGTGATGAAGAAGAATATGATATTAATAGACGGTGTGAATTTGTCTTAACCGACTAATATTAATTTAAAAAAAAGCCGCTAAACAGCGGCTTTTTTAATGCACAAGTACCAGCTCAACAATATACTGTTCGACCAAAATACCCGCTTCAAGAAATTTATCCTAATTTTAGTTCAAGTACCTTTTAACCTTTACAATAATAGCAATAAATGTTACTTTTTTCCTTTTTTTAAAATTTAAAAATCATTGATTTCTTTTACGGCAATTTCAAAGACTAAATGGTACAACTTTTGTTAACTTTACAAGAACAAATTATGTATTATGAGAAAAATTGCAATTGTCCTTTCTGTCATTATTTTATTTTCCTTAAAAGCTAAATCCCAGCAGCAGTATAAAAATTATGATGATTTATGGAAAAAAGTACAAAAATTCGAAGAAAACAATCTGCCAAAATCAGCTTTAATTGAGGTTGAAAAAATATATAATAACGCGAAACAAGAAAATAATGCGCCACAGCTCATAAAAACATTGTTGTTTAAATCGAAATATGCTTTAATCCTTGAAGAAGATGCGCAATTAAATATCATCAATTCCTTTAAAACAGAAATTTCAACGGGAGAATTACCCGATAAAAATATTCTTGAAAGTACGCTAGCCAATTTATACTGGCAATATTTTCAGCAAAACAGATGGAAATTTTACAATAGAACAGCCACTGAAAATAAAGTGGACACCACCGATTTTAGAACGTGGGATTTACAAACACTCTTTAAGGAAATTCATATTCATTTTCAAAATTCCTTACAAAATGAAGCGTTGGCACAAAAAACAGATTTAGCAAGGTTCGATGATATTTTAGAATTGCAGAAAGATTCCAAAATTTTTCGTCCGACGCTCTTTGATTTTTTATCTCACAACGCATTGGAGTTTTATAAATCCACCGAAACTTCCATTACAAATCCAACTTATAAATTTGAAATTTCAGATGAAAAATATTTGGCAAATTTCAAAGAATTTTCAACTATAAAATTAGAAGCTCAGGATAGTTTATCGCTTCAATTCAATGCCTTAAAAATTTATCAAAAATTAGCGACATTTCACCAACAAGAAAATAACAACAATGCTTTTATTGCAGTTGAGCTGGAACGGCTAGCATTTGTAAAACAACATGCTACATTTAGCGAAAAAGAAACCCTCTTTTTAAATTCGTTGATCAACTTAAAAAATCAATTTAAAACTTCAGAATCCTCCACTTTGATCGATTTTGAAATTGCTTCTGTTTATAACAATCAGGCAAATGAGTATGTGCCTTTATCTAAAACCGAAAATCAGTTTAAACGCACAAAAGCCCTTGAAATTTGTGAGGAAGCCATGGCCAAATTTCCTAATAGTTTTGGCGCCCAAAAATGCAGCTTGCTAAAACAACAAATTCTTAACCTGTCCCTAAATATTGTCGCTGAAAAATATGTGCCCAACCAAAAAGACAATAAGGTGTTGGTTTCCTATAAAAATGTACGTAAGTTGTATTTTCACATCTTCAAAATTAATGAAAAAGAAAAAGGGGAGTTTGCCAGAACTTACAATGATTCGGCCAAAATCGCTTTTATTAATAAACTTAAATTAATAACAAGTTTCGGCCATACCTTAAAAACCGAAAACGATTACCAACAGCATAGCACTGAAATTTTAATTCCGCCATTTGCAAACGGAAATTATTTAATTTATGCTTCAACCTTTGAAACCTTAAACTCCCATAGCATTTACGCCACGGCAATTATTCAGGCAACAGATATTGCAGTGGTTGAAAACCGCCAAAATAATGCCAACAACTATCAAATTGTTGACAGAAATACCGGAAAACCGTTGGTTGGTGCCAAAGTAAACATCAAAAATTACAACACAGGAAAATACAACACCCCAATAAATGAAAGTTATATCACAGATAACAAAGGCCAAATTAATTTCACCACAAACCGCTATTATAGAAATATAGTGCTCACGGTGAATTTTAACAATGAAATTGCCACATTTGGCGACTATTATTTAAGTGAAAACAGCAAGGAAAATCCACAAATTGAAAACACAGAAATCAATACTTTTTTATTTACTGATCGAAGCATTTACAGGCCGGGGCAGATAGTTTATTACAAAGGAATCGTGCTTAAAAGCCTAAAAAATAAATCAGAAGTGGTTGCTAATGAATTTGCTGAAGTCACTTTATTTAACGTCAATGAGGAAGTCGTAAATTCTGTTGAATTGAAAACCAATGACTATGGTTCATTTAGCGGTGAATTTATATTGCCATCATATGGTTTAACAGGGATTTATTCCATTGAAGTTGGAAAAGGGTCAAAAAAGAGTGAGATTAATGATTCAAAAGACGGATTTAATTATTCGAGAACTGAAATCTTGGTGGAAGAATACAAACGTCCGAAATTTGAAGCTGAATTTAAACCCATTACGGAAACATTTAAAGTAGACGATTCCGTTACCGTAAATGGAAATGCCATTGCTTTTGCAGGAAGCACCATAACTGAAGCAAAAGTTGCATATCGCGTACATAGAAAAGTACAATATCCAAAATGGTATTATTGGTATCGACCAATTTTTCCAGCCTCACAAGGCCAGGAAATTAGCCACGGAGAAACAATAACAGACGCTCAGGGAAATTTCAATATAACTTTTAAAGCAATTCCCGACAAAAGCGTTGACCCCAAAAATTTACCCATATTTATTTATGAAGTTACGGCTGATATTACAGATATCAATGGCGAAACACGGAGTGCGACCACCGAAATAAAAGTCGGTTATCACGCCTTAATTGCGGAACTTCAAATGGCGCCTGAAATAGACAAAAACAAAAAGGAAAACGTCATTTCAATTGAAACCAAAAACCTGAATAATGAAATTGTTTCCGCCAAAGGAATCTTAAAAATTTACAAATTACAGGCACCTAAAAATGTATTGAGAGCGCGTCCTTGGAATGCACCGGATTATCAGGTAATAAGCGAAGAAGTTTTTAGAAATAAATTTCCACACGAGGCTTATACCAATGAAAATGAAATTAAAAACTGGCCAAAAGACGCTTTGGTTTTTGAAGAAAATTTTGATACCTCAAAAAACACTAAAATTCAGCTAAAAAAAATTCAAAAATGGGAATCAGGAAACTATATTGTTGAATTGCAAACCGAAGATAAATTTGGACAAAAAGTCACCGACAAAAAGCTATTTACCATTTTTAGCGAAACTGAAAATCAGGTTTCCGACAATCAATTGTTTGTGATTTCAACCAATAAACAAAGTTTCAAACCATCTGAAAACGTTGTGCTCAAAGTTGGATCTGCCTCAAAAAATCTTTTTGTCACTATCGACGTTGAAAAAGACCATAAAATAATTGACACACAAATTATTCAACTATCCAATAACTCAAAATTCATTCAAATTCCGGTAACAATTAACGATTTGGGTGGATTTGCCGTTCATTACAGTTTTAGCAATTTTAATGCTTTTAAAGGTGGCACATTGCCTATTTCCATTCCTTATCCGAAAAAAGAATTGGAAATTGAAACGATTACTTTTAGAGATAAATTGCAACCTGGAGAAAGCCAAACCTGGAGTTTTAAAGTTAAAGGAGAAAAGGGCGATAAAGTTGCCTCGGAAATGTTGGCAAGCATGTACGACGCTTCTTTGGATGCATTTAAACCCCATAACTGGGAATTTAATTCCACAAATCAACCCATATATTATTCCTATAACAATAGAAATGCGACCCATAGTTTTGGTAACAGCTATTTTAATGTTGTGAATATCCCTCCCTTTTATGACAATTATACGACACAACAATTTGATCGGTTAAATTGGTTTGGGTTTCATTTTAACAATTCATACAGAATAAGAGGAGTAGAATCTGATAAAATGATGCAAAAAAATAATGATGTTATTCAAGTTGTTGAAAATGAAATGATAGTTGAAGAAACTGGAATGGCTAATGCAGATGCAGAACAGGAAGTTGTCACCGTTGATTATGCAAAAGAAAGAGAACTCAAGAAAGATGAAAACCTTGAAAAGCTAGATCCGTCTTCTGTAAAAATTCGCAAAAACTTTGAGAAAACAGCCTTTTTCTATCCGCATTTAACAACCGATAAAGATGGCAACGTGAGTTTTAATTTCACCATTCCGGAGGCATTGACACGCTGGAAATTACAATTGTTGGCACATACCAAAGAATTGGCTTCAGCAACCAAAACACTAACAACCATTACACAAAAAGAACTGATGGTTTTGCCGAATCCGCCACGATTTTTAAGAGAAGGCGATACCATTGTGTTTTCAAGCAAAATATCCAATTTAACAGCGGATATTTTAAATGGAATTGTTGTTTTAGAATTAACCGATGCCCTCACAGGAAATCAAATTAATGACCAATTGGGGAACATTTCCGCTTCCCAAAATTTTGTGGTTGGCGCAAAAGGAAACACTCAAGTAAGCTGGGAACTCCAAATACCGGAAGATATTCAGGCCGTTCAATACAAAGTAATTGCCAAAGCTGGAGATTTTAGCGACGGTGAACAAAATGTATTGCCGGTGTTGTCTAACAGAATGCTGGTGACCGAAACATTGCCAATGTGGGTTCGTGGCAACCAAACCAAAACATTCACTTTGGACAAGTTGAAAAACAATGCTTCAGCTACACTTAAAAATCATAAATTAACTTTGGAAATCACTTCCAATCCGGCCTGGTATGCTGTGCAAAGTTTACCATATTTAATGGAATATCCTTATGAATGTTCAGAACAGACATTTTCCCGTTACTATGCAAATTCATTGGCCAGCCATATTTTAAATTCAAATCCTCGTGTTCAGGAAGTATTCAATCAATGGAAATCGAGTGATGCATTGATTTCAAATTTGGAGAAAAATGAGGAATTAAAATCCATTATCATTCAGGAAACGCCTTGGTTGCGTGATGCACAAAGCGAAACAGAGCAGAAAAATCGTATCGCTTTGTTATTTGATTTAAACAAAATGAATAACGACCAACAAGCAGCCATCAATAAATTAAAAGAAATGCAATTTGACAATGGTGGTTTTCCTTGGTTTAAAGGAAGTCAGTACCCAAATCGTTATATCACACAACACATTACTGCCGGATTCGGGCATTTGAAACAATTGAATGTTGCCATAAATGAAAAGACTGTTTCAGAAGTAATTTCAGAAGCCGTGAACTTTTTAGATGAAGAAATCTTAGACGATTACAATAAGGTATTAACGGAAGCCAAAAAGTTAAAAGAGAAAGAAAAAACCACAGAAAAGGGGCTAAAAGCCGAAAGCGATTATCTCGCTAAAAATCATTTAGGGCCTATTCAACTTCATTATTTGTATATGCGTAGTTTTTATAAAGTGACAAAACTTCCTGAAAATGTACAAAAAGCCGTAAACTATTACACAAATCAGTCGGCCAGCTATTGGAAGGCATTCAATTTGTATTCAAAAGGAATGATTGCTTTGATTCAGCATAGAACAAACAATAAAACGGTGGCTTCAACTATTTTGAAATCACTGAAAGAAAACAGCATTGTTAGTGAAGAATTGGGAATGTACTGGAAAGAAAATACCCCAAGCTGGTTTTGGCATCAAGCGCCCATTGAAACACAGGCTTTGTTGATTGAAGCTTTTTCCGAAATTGAAAATAAGGAAGCAACGGTTGATGAATTGAAAGTTTGGTTGTTGAAAAATAAACAAACAAACAGTTGGAACACAACCAAAGCAACCACTGAAGCCGTATATGCATTATTGTTGCAAGGAAGTGATTGGTTATCAATAAACGAATCTGTTGAAGTCTCTGTTGGCAACCAAAAAATTGCACCTTCAAAATTAGAAAATGTAAAAATTGAAGCTGGCACAGGCTACTTTAAAACTTCTTGGAACGGAAATGAAATTACATCAGATATGGGAGAAGTAACCATTTCAAAAAAAGATAAAGGCATCGCCTGGGGTGGATTGTATTGGCAATATTTTGAGAATTTAGATAAAATAACGACTTATGAAACTCCGCTTAAATTGAGTAAAAAGCTGTTTTTGAAAACCAATTCCGATAAAGGAAAACTGTTAACCGAAATAACACAAAATACGCCCTTAATTGTAGGCGATTTAATCACAGTAAGGATTGAATTAAAAGTTGACCGGCCAATGGAATTTGTACATATGAAAGATATGCGCGCAAGTGGTTTAGAACCTATAAATGTATTATCGACTTACAAATGGCAAGATGGAATGGGATATTATGAAAGCACTAAAGACGCTTCCACAAATTTCTTTTTTGAGAATTTGCCAAAAGGCGTTTATGTTTTTGAGTATGATTTGCGTGTTAATAATGCCGGTAACTTCAGCAACGGGATTACCAATATCCAAAGTATGTATGCGCCAGAATTCAGCAGCCATAGTGAAGGAGTTCGCATAAAGGTAAATTAATGACTATTATTTTTTTGGCGGATATTTACTCAATAATTTTTGAAATGCTTCGGCTAAAAGCTGTTCTTTTTCAACAATTTCAATGTTCGTTTGAAAATTCCCTTCATAAAAACCCTGCCATATCAATTTATCAGTTTTAGCATCAACAAAGTCAATAGTAAATTGCTTTGTTAAGGCGTTACCATTAATTGGTACTTGTCCGCCAACACTTATTCCTGAATGTCTTCCATAATTACCAAAACCAATACCAACTGAATTTCTTTGTGCTTCAAACTGATTTAATTTAACGTCAACAAAAATTACTAAATCATCACTATATTCTAAACCTTTTTCAATCATGGATTTTTCCAATTGCCTAAGAACCCTCTTCGCTTCTATCTCATTAATATTCAGTAGAATATCATCATAAAACTGAAATGTAATGTATTGGTTAAAATCAGCTTGATTATCGTAATCATATAGGATTTTAGGTGTAGCGCACCCTAAAAAACAATTAACACTATTAGCTTAATATATTTCATCTGTTTAAATTTTATTTTTTAGCTGTAACAGCTGCTGTTCGCCATTATTCATTCCTTTGTGTATCAAAATTAGTTATGCTCGTTTCATATGTAAATATTATTTGTTTTTATTGGTCATATGTAATTGCTTCGCCTGTTCGCAAAAGCTCGGGTCGCATATTTTCATCAGTGTTTGAATCGTGTACCGTTATGCTCATTTCATACTATTATTTTTAAAATAATGGTAAATCAGTCATATAAAATTAAGAATAATTCTGTTTTTATCAGCTATATAAAATAGTATCTTTGAAAAAAATTAAAAATCATGAATTTAAATCTGATTCCTAACATAAAACATACGGATAGTAATAACTTCTTTTTACTAGCTGGTCCTTGTGCTATTGAAAGTGAAGAAATGGCTTTGAGAATTGCGGAACACATTTTAAAAGTGACCGATAAATTGGAGATTCCATTTATTTTTAAAGGAAGTTTTAAAAAAGCGAACAGATCAAGAATCGACAGCTTTACTGGAAT
>Ga0314774_1001309_pt1 | contig 16221 bp, 13 predicted proteins | sample MetaGCBIA2018_FD_204515 | JGI IMG/M metagenome (GOLD analysis project Ga0314774, IMG submission 204515) | Cryopeg brine microbial communities from Beaufort Sea near Barrow, Alaska, United States - CBIA 2018 | ecosystem: Environmental > Aquatic > Marine > Coastal | place: USA: Alaska | collected... | reverse complement strand
CCGGCAAACCGTTGCGCAGCGCCCAAAGCTACACCGGTACCGGAGCGGGTTTCGGTGGCCAAATGCAGCGCTGGAATCCGCAAGCGCGTACAGCAGATGCCGCTTTGCTGCCAGAGTTAGGCCGCGGTAACGCCCGTGCTGAAGACCTGGTGCGCAACCATGCATTGGCAAAAAACGGCGTGCAGCTGCACGTTGATAACATTGTTGGCCACCTGTTCCGCCTGAGTTACAAGCCAAAGTGGCGCAACCTTGGCATCAGCGAAGCTGACGCCCGCGCCTTTTCCCGCGAAGTTGAAGATGCTTTTAACGAATACGCGGAAGACCCCATTAATTGCTACGTCGACGCAGAGCGAAAGCGCACGCTAACAATGATGTGCCGGGAAATTGTAGCCACCCACACCAGTGCCGGTGAAGGCATGGCGTCAGCGGAATGGATTTCAGACCGCCCCGGCGCGTTGTTTAAAACCGCTATTAAGCTTGTGAACCATCACCGCGTATGCAACCCAGACAAGAGGCCAGACAGCAACACCCGCCGCGCCGGTGTGCAAGTAGACCGCTACGGCGCTGCTAGCGGCTACTGGGTTCGCAATCACGATACCAGCGGTTACGGCTTTTCTGACGGAATGGGCAACAACTGGACCTACGTACCCCGCGAAACAAGCTGGGGCCGCCAACAGTTCCTGCACATATTCGAGCCCCGTGGTGATGGCCAAACCCGCGGTGAAAACCAGTTCCTAAGCGTGATGGAGCAGTTGCCCCAGCTGGGCAAGCTGCAGCAGACCAAGCTCCAGAACGCGATTGTTAACGCCATGTACGCCGCCGTTATCGAAAGCGAACTTGGCAGCGAAGCCGCTATGTCAATCATCGGCGGAGAGACCAGCCCTGAAGATCTTAGTAATTACATGAGCACCATCGCGGACTACCACGACGGTGCAGACATCCGCTTGAACGGTGTGAAAATCCCCCACCTGATGCCAGGCGAAAATCTGAACCTGCTGACCAGCAGCAACGCAGACAACGGTTTCAGCGAACTTGAATCATCAATCACCCGCTGGATCGCCGCCGGCACCAACCTGCCCGCGGAATCGCTAACAAAGGATTTCCGAAAACTCAGTTACAGCACCGCGCGGGCTTCCATGATGGAAGGCTGGCGCTACTTCATGGGGCGCCGGAAGATCATCCCCAGCCGCTTCGCCAGCATGGTGTTTGCGCTTTGGCTGGAAGAAGCCATCGACAGCGGCCGCGTTCGCTTACCACGCGGCGCTACCCGCGGCTTCCATGAAGCGAAAGCATCGTGGTGCAACGCCGAATGGATCGGTACCGGCCGCCTGGCGATTGATGGCCTAAAAGAAGTGAAGGAATCCATACTGCTGATTGAATCCGGCCTGAGCACCTATGAAAAAGAGCTGGCCAAAATGGGCGAAGACTACCAGGAAACATTCGCCCAACAAGTACGCGAAATGGCCGAACGGAAAGAAGCCGGCCTGCCACCACCCAGCTGGGTGAAAGCCTTGGCGTTATCGCCAGATCAGGAAGAGCCCGAACCGGCGCCTGCTGACTGACTAAACCCTTTACCCGCTACGGCGGGTTTTTTTACACCCGGAGAAAGCCATGCAAAACCAGAACATTGCAGCACGAGTGCTGAATCAGCCCCTGCTGCTGGAACCTGGCTACGCCCGGGTTTTCCTTGGTGCCCTGGCACCACGCCTTGGCATTGCCAGCCTGCAAGACGAATTCGGCCTGATTGAATCCCAGGAAAAACTGCGCATGCGCGCCGATTCATTCGACACAAATCGTCCGCGCAGCCGGCCCTATGAAGTCATCAACGGCATTGCCCTGGTGCCAGTGTCCGGAACGCTGGTGCACAAGTTCGGACATCTGCAGCCCTACAGCGGCATGACCGGTTACGACGGCATTATTGCCCGCGTACAGGAAGCCCTGGCAGACAACACCGTGAACGGCATCCTGCTGGATATGGACACCCCAGGTGGCGAAGTGGCTGGCTGTTTCGACACCGCCCGCATGCTGAACCAGCTGCGCGGCACCAAGCCCATTGCCTCTATTTCATACGATATGGCTTGCAGCGCTGGCATGGCCCTGCACAGCGCCACCGATTACCGATACACCACCAGCAGCGCCCGCACCGGTTCCGTGGGTGTGGTGATGATGCACGCCAGCTTTGAAGAACAACTGAAAGCCGAAGGCGTGAACGTAACCCTGATTCATTCCGGTGCTTTCAAAGTTGACGGCAACCCCTACGAAAATTTGCCAGACCAAGTACTGGCACGTTTTCAAGCCGAATCTGACCGCCTTCGCAACGAGTTTGCGGAAATGGTGGCTGGCCACACCGGCCGTTCAGTAGCAGATGTGCTGGCAACAGAAGCAGCCATCTACACCGGGCAAGACGCAATCGATGTTGGATTTGCGGACGAGCTCATCAACGGCCACGACATGCTGGCTGCCTTCAACGATTACGTTAAAACCACCACTAGAATCGGAGTAAGCACCATGACGGTAGCAACCACCACCTCACCCGCCGCAGCTGCGGGAACCACCAACCTACAACCCGCTGCCGAACAACAGCCCGAGCCGCTGGACACGGCAAAAATGGCGGCCGAAGTAAAAGCCAGTGAGCAGCAACGCATTTCCGGAATTCTGAAATGTGAAGAGGCCAGCGGCAACGAAACCCTGGCGCAGCACTTTGCCTTCAGCACCGATATGTCGGTAGACGCCGCAAAGGCCGCGATGGCCGCCGCTGGTACCACAACCAAAGCCGCAGCCCCGCAAGGCCTGCTAGATGCCGCCATGGGTAATACCCGGCAACCCGGCATTGGCATGGACATGAACTCAGCCGACGGCGCAACAACAGAGCTAACCGGCGGCGCGAAACTGGGCGCAGCCTACTCAGCAGCCACCGGCAAAAAAACCACCCACTAACCCAGCAACCTGCCAGCCCGGCGGGCAACCAAGCACAACAAAGAGGACACACCCATGAGCGATATCCACGCGGGTTCGGCTTACGACACATACCAGCCTTCACCCTTCCTGCTGGGCGGACTGGTTTCATTCGGCGGCGGCACCGTTTCCAGCGGCCAGAACCTGGTCAAAGGCGACGTAATTGGCCGGGTAGCCACCAGCGGCGAACTGATCAAAAGTGTTCAAACCGCCACCGATGGCTCCGAAATCCCCATTGGCGTAGCGGCTCACAACTGCGATGCCACCAGCGCAGCAAAAGCCACCGTGTACATCAAAGGCGGCGACCTAGACGCATCAATGGTGAACTTTGATGCCAGCTTCACTGCAACCGAACAGCTCGCGGTGTTTGACCGCACCCCCATCAACCTCGTAACCCCCGAGTAACCGCGCAGCAGCCCGGCGAATACACAACCAAAAGAGTTTAGGAGCACACCATGGCTTATAGCACCATCGAACTGCTGGACGGCAGCCGCCGCCTTGATCCGTTTATGCCCTTCCTGCTGAACCTGCTTTGCCCCGGGTTCGTCACGTTCGGCACTAAAGAAATCGCCTTCGACGTATGGGATGACGACTTCAAACTGGCGCCCCTGGTAAGCCCGTACGTGCCGGGCCAGGTGTCGCAGCAGGCCGGCGGTGAGCTGCGCCGGTTCGTGCCCCCGTACTTGAAACCAAAAGATGTGGTAGACCCATCTCGAGTTCTGGAGCGCCGCCCCGGCGAAGGCTTCAGTGCACCGCTAAGCCCGGCCCAGCGTGCTGATGCAATCCGTATGGACCTGATGGATACCCACCGCAAGAAAATTCGCCGCCGCGAAGAGTGGATGCTGGCGCAAATTCTGCTGACCGGCCAAGTCGTTCTTTCAGGCCCGAAGTACCCAGAAAGCCTGATCGACTTCCGCCGCGATCCGAACCTGACCATCGACATTTCCGGTGGCGCAGCTGCCTGGGGTGAAACCACCGCCAAGCCGGGGGAAGATTTTGAAGACTGGTTTGGCATGCTGGAAGCGCCAGCCACTCACATACTGTTTGGCCCGGGTGCATTCCGTGCAGCCCTGAAAAGCGAAGAGTTCAAAGATCTTGCCAGCACACGCCGCGGTTCCGAAACCACCTTCGAGATGGCGCCCGCTGCAATTGACGCTTCTTACCGCGGTCGCTTTGGCGAAACCGGGCCAGAGCTCTGGGAATACAAAGGCTGGTACAAAGACGTCGACGGCGTAAAACAGTACTTCATCCCCTACGGCCACGTGGTGATCATCAGCGCAGCCGGCGCCCAGGGCATCCGTTCTTACGGCGCGATACTGGACGCCAACGCACAGTACCAGGAAGCCGAAATGTGGCCGAAGAACTTCACCACAGACGATCCCGGCATCGAGTACATCCTCACCCAATCCGGACCGCTGCCACTGCTGCGCCGAATTGACGCCACCATGTGCATCAAGGTGATTACCGAGTAACCACCGGTAGCCCAAAGAGCCAGGCCGGCACGCCCCGGCCTGGCCAACACCTTTACAAGACCTTGAGGTAACCAACATGGCCAACGCCAAGCAAAGTAGTAAACAGGACGTGGTTCAAGATAATACACACAAAGTCGTTTTTGTTAAGCGACTGGAAGACCGCGACCAAAACGGCAAAAAGCAAGTGATTGCGGCCGGTGCCACCATGGAAATGACCAGCTCGGAAATTGCCAAGTTTGGCGACTCAGTGCGCGTAATCCGTCCAGATAATGAAGACGGCCGCCCCGTGCTGGCCAGCGGGGCTGCACCCGACGCCAGTGGCAACGCTGGCGACGAAGACGACGCCTAAGCATGAGCGCCTTTGATGCTGTGGCAGCCCGGCTAGAAGCTGCCATTTTCGCGTTTGACGGCGACAGTGCCGTGTATCAACCCCGAATTGGCGCACCTCGGCCATGCCAGGTGATTGTCGACAAGGGCGTTGAAGTGTTCGATTCGCTGGACGTGGGTGCCACCATTTACCGCGACGAAGCCGAGTTCCTGAACAGCGAAGGCCGGGCCGTAAAAGGCGAAACCTTCCAGGTAGGCAGCGAGGTTTGGCAAGTGGGCCAGCTGCTGAAGAAAACGCGGGAAACCACCCGCGTGATTGTTCTTCCGGGGTGACGTATGGACCTAAGCCTGAATACCAAAGACATCGATGTGCTGGCCAGGGGCTTCAAACTGGCCGAAAAAGAACGGCCGAAAACCATCGTTCGCGCCATCAACCGGTCTTTACCAAAGGCCCGAACGTTGATGAATCGGGCAGTGCGTGAAGACCTGGCGCTGCCATCGGCTTACGTGCAAGAACGGCTCAAAATCAAAAATGCCGATTACAAGAAAATGGCAGGCAGGGTTTCTGGTGTTGGCCGCCCCATTCTATGGGGCCGGTTCAAAACCCGGGCATCTAAAAAAGGCGTATCGGCCCGCATCAACAAAAAGGGCAGGCGAGTGGCGCGTGGTGCGTTTTTGGTCACGTTAACGGCCGGTGGTAAAGCCATACGCACCCCTGCCGTTCGCGTAGGCGGGCGTTACGCTGGCACAAACACCCTGCGTTTTAAACCGCTATACGGCCCGTCAATACCGCAGGTGCTGCGCAGCAAGCTGCCCAAAATTGAACCCGAAGTAGCGGCATACCTGCAAGAGCAGTTATCCAAAAACGTCGACCGACTGATGAGCAGAATCTAATGCCAGAGCTAATGACAACAGCCGAACGCATCGTGAACGCCGTTGTTGCCCAGTTGCAAACCGTGTGGCCCGAAACCACAAACGGCGTGCGCGTTGTCAGCGAACAAGAAATGAGCGTCGACACGCCCTGGGTAACCGTGCTTTTCGATGGCGACGAAACCGACGAAGTAAGCGGTGAATCAGCCAAAGCCACAATGAATTTGGTAATAGAAGCTCACCAGCTTGGCAGGCCCGGCGGTGCTCACGTGCTGCAGCCAGATGGAATCCACCTGATCGGGCTGATTAAACAGGCCCTGGTTGCTAACCGTGGCTACCTGCGCGGCCTGGCCTTGGTAAACCAAACCAGCATTTCATCCACCAGCTTGCGGCTGCCAGATGAAAACCAGCGGGCATTGGGCGTAGCCGTCACATTGTCCATTCCTTACACCGAGCGTTACAGCCAGATATTCAAATAACCCACGAGGAACATCCCCATGTCACTGGAACAAATCAACGAAGCCTACATCGGCTCTGGCGTTGTCTACGTAGACGGCCGCGACGTTGGCAACTGCGAAAACGTAAACTTCGCCATTGACCAAGAAACAAAATCGCAAAAGAACTTCCGCGGCGGCGGTGGCAACTTCGCCAGCCGCACATCTATCAGCTCTGTGAAGTTGTCTATGACACTTCTGAACTTCAGCAACGCCAACCTGGCCCTGGCCTTGCGCGGCAAAGTAACGGTAGTGCCGGCGGGCACCATCACAGAAGAAACCGTTGTGGCGGTTCTGGGTGGCTTGGCAGAAACCGCAAAAATGATTGATACAACCGATATCGCCGGCACCGTAGTAGTGAAAGACGAGGCCGGCACAACACCCTACGTGTTGGGCACAGATTACCAAGTGTCTGCCGCGGGTCTGAAAATCCTGTCCACTGGAAGCATCACCGCAGACGAAATCCTCAAGGTAGATTACGCCAACCGCGCCACCAACGTACTGCAAGCCCTGGTAGATTCCGGCGCGGAAGTGCGCGTAGTGCTTGACGGCGTGAACGACGACAGCGGCAAACCTTACGTGCTGCGTGTACACCGCTGGAAGCCCACCCCAACCTCCGGCCTAAGCCTGATTTCAGACGACTACGCCTCGTTCCCCGTGGAAGGCGAAGTACTGGCGGATGAAACCGTACAAGGTGCCGACAAGTCGAAGTTCTTCATGCGCGAAGCGGCCTAACCGCCAAACCGCACAGCACCAAAAGGCCGGGCAACCCCCGGCCTTTTTAATTCCCGCACCTGGTAACCCGGCGAGCTGCCCATGGCCATCAAAGACAAAGTTGTAAACATAGTACTGAGCGCCAAAGACAAGGCCAGCGGTGCGTTTGGCAAACTGTTCGGCAGCCTGAACAAAACCGGCGAAGAAAGTAAAAAAGCAGATACCGCCCTGGGTCGTTTTAGCGCCCGCCTGAAATCATTGGGGCCATCGGCGAAAGTATCTGTAAACGCAGTCAAACAGCTGGGTGTTGGCATTGCTGCCATGGCTGCCGCCGTGGCCGCGTCTATCGCCACCCTGAGTGTTTTCAGCAAGTCACAAGCTGGCATTGCTGATGATCTTACCAACACCTCTAACGCCATCGGCGTAAGCCGCGAAGCCCTGCAGATATGGCAAATTGCTGCCCAGCGTGTGGGCGTATCTGGCGAAGGTGTTGTGAAAACGTTAACCAGCGTGGCAGAGCGCCTTGGCAAATTATCAGCCACAGGATCCGGCCGCGCCGGGCAGGTTTTCGATGCCCTGAATATGGACATCGAAGAGTTCAAAGCCCTAGCCCCAGACGAACAGCTGATAAAGCTTGCCGGTGCTTTTGAAAATCTCCCGAAAGGTGAGCAGGTTGGCCTTATCAGGGCCCTAGGCACCGACGCTGAAAAGCTGATGCCGCTGTTAATAGACAACGCCGCCGGACTGAAAGCAATCGCCGAAGAAGCCGCCAACGCCGGAGCCATCTACAGCGAAGAAGAACTAGACAAACTCAACCGCGCTAACGACGTTTACAACAGTATCAACGTTAAGCTTAAAGGCTTGGTTGCCCGAATTGGTGCAGAGCTGGCGCCAGCCGTTGGTGAAGCGACTGATGCCGTGCTGGGGCTGTTTGGGCAAGTGCAGAACAGCGACGGCTTTGTTGGAATATTCAAACGGCTGGCAGATGGTGTAAAAGAGTTCAGCACCAGTGTAATCGCGAATCAGGGCGCCATTGTTGAAGGCTTCAATTCCATTATCAATACGGCCCAGTTCTTGGGTAATGGCCTCACCCTTATATTCCGTAGCGTTCAAGCAGCAGCTGCTGCGGTAACCACCGCAGTTTCCGGCTGGCTCACCGTGATTTTAACGGGCGCCGCAAAAGTCGCTGGCGCCTTGAACACCGTTGGTGCGGTAAGTGATGAAACCCTAATTGCAATGGAGGCCCGCGCTTCAGCTGCTGCAGCCACCACCGCAGAGTTAGCCAGGCAAACTGTCGAATACGGTAAAGCTGCGTTACAAGCCGGTTCTGATGCGGTGAATTCGTTTGACAACACCGCTGCCGCGGCAGTGAAAGCTGCGATAGCAACCAAAGAAGCCAATAAAGAAGTCGCCAAAACTACTGAAGAGTTACTGGCCGCCGCGGAAGCCCAAGAAGAATTAATTGCTGGCCAGTTGAGCGAGTTGGATGGCCAAGTAAAACAGGCCACAGATAAAGCCCGAGAGGCTTGGGATGCTTATTACCTGAGTTCAGGTGAGGCTCGCTCAGCAGCCTTGGCCGGATTGAAAATAGCGCAGGAAGAAGAGTCTTCACTTCGTGTAGAGGCTGCAGGGTTGGCTCAACAGCTGGCCGATCAGCAAATCGAATCGGAAAGGCTCGTTGCTGAACAAGCCGCGGAAAAGCTTGCCGCGCAGGAAGAGGCCGCCGAAGGTGCCCGGCAAGCTCTGGAAAAACTGGGTGTTGACGTAACAAAAGTAATGACCGGCATCAGCAAAGATGCCAGATCTGCCATTGATGGCATGGACGGCCTTACCAGTGAAATTGCACAGGCAGGCCTTGAAAGCCAAGCCGCGGCAGGCGCGTTTGAGCAAGGTTTCACCAAGGCACTTGAGGCTGTAAACAGCCAAAAAGAACTGGCAGAACTAAAAGCCAAAATTGAATCACTGGGCGAGTCTGGTGAAATTGGCGCGGAAGAGGTCAAAACGGCGCTTCAGTCCATCAGCGAGAAGTCTCTGGAAACCGCTAAGGATATTGAAACAAACTTGGCGGCAGCCATTGGTTCAGCGGAAACAAAAGAAGCCCTGGAGGCCCTTAAGGGCGAAATAGAAAGCTTGAAAGAGTCGGGCGAAATTGGCGCTAAGGGTGCCAATACTGCCCTTGAAAGCATTCGACAGAAAATGCTGGAGCTGCAAGGGCTCAATGTAAACATTGGCCTTGATGAAGTGTCGGTGCAGACAGATGCCGCCGTTGAGGGCATTGAAAAAGTAAAAGTTAAGGTTAAGCAAACCAAAGAAGAGGCGGAAAAGCTGCGCGACGGTTTCCGTGAGGCACTGGGTAATGCCTTTGGCGCAGCTCTGACAAAGGCGCGGGTGTCAGTTACCGAGCTAAGTGCTGCAACGCGAAATCTGTTTGAAAAGAAAATGGGCATGGATGCCTTTGTAGAAGACAGCGAGAACCTGGACGCTTCGCTAGAAAAGACGCGGGAGACGGTGTATCGATTCAGCACCCAGATTGCCAAAGCGCGAGAGCAAATAAACGGTCTGGGTATATGGTTTACCGAAGTTGGTCTGGCTGCTGCTGAAGCACGGCAGGAATTCTACTACCAGGCAATAGCCGTAGAAGAGCTGACAGAAAAAGTCCAGGCCGGCGCCTACTCAATGGAAGAACTGGCCCGCCTAAGCGACAACGCCGCCAACAAGTTCTCGCTGCTGGACGACCAGCGCCTGTCGGGATTGCAAAGCGCGATCGACTCCGCCCGCGACAAACTAGACAGTCTGAACAGCAGCGCAGAATCCACCCTGAACTCCCTAAGCCAGCGCCTTGCCGAGATTCAAGGCGATACGGAAGAAGCCCAACGGCTGCAGTACGAAGCCGAAAAGAAGCGCCTACTAGAAATGCAAAGGCAGGCACAGCAAGAAGGCGCTGACAACGCCGCCGCTGACTACGGCAAAGCGCTGGATCAGCTACAAAAGATCAACGCCATCGAACAGCGCAACCGCGCCGAAGCCGAAAACGACCGTGAAAAAGAAGCCGCCGATCGCCAGCGCGACCAGGACAGGGCAGAGCGTGAGCGTCAGGCCTCCGATCGCCAGCGCAACACCACCACAAATAACCAGCAAAGCCAATCTAGCTCACGGCAGATAATCGTGCTGCAAAGCCCTGGTGGTGGCCAAACCGAAATACAAACTGAAGACCCACAAGCCTTGTTAAGAATACTAGAACAAGCCGGCCTTAGGAGCGTTTGATGGCAACCGAGATCACCCTCACAGACGGAACCACCGTTATTGACTTGCCCTTCGGCCTTCAGTGGAACGATGAGTTTGCATGGAGCCCCGTTGAGCACAGCACGGACTACAGCCTGATTGGCAACCTGGTTGTGCAAGAGGGCACCCGTCAAGACGGCCGGCCAATCACCCTTTACGGCGGCCCCGACGGTGCTTGGATAACGCGCGCCACATTGCAGGCTTTGTACGCCATGGCGAGTGTGCCCTACCAAACACTGACGCTCGCGCTTTGGGATCGCACCTTCAACGTGATGTTTCGCCGGCCTGCACTAGAGGCTGATGAAATTATTCGCAAAGCAAACCCCAGCGCCGAACACGATTACGCCATCACCATCAACCTAATGGAGATCACCCCGTGACAATAACCAGCGACCAGATCGTACTCGCCGAATCCGAAGTGATGGCCGACACCGACGACGGCGGCGGGCGAATGAGTGGCCGGCTGGTTGTCAGCGGCAAAGTCAATAACACGTTCCCCGACATTTCGCGGGTAGACCGGGTTTATGGCCGCGTGAATCTGCGAAAGCTGTACCTGTACATCAACGCCGCCAACCAAGACACGCTACTCGGCGCACACACCATCCTGAGCCAACGGCCAACCGACCCGAACGTACACGCCCTGCTGTTCACCACAGGCAGCCACACCGACCGCCGTGCCGAAGCGCAAGACCGAATCGAGAGCTACGTTGTCGCCAGCACCGAGGCATCGTTCTGGCTATGGGGCCGGCAGCTTTCAGGCCAGCGCGCGGTCCAGGCCCTGGCTTTCCCCAACAACCAGCGTGACCCAGAGCCCGGGCAGATATTCGTTTTTACAGACCTGACCGCGGGCGTCGAGCAATACGTGCGGGTAACCGGCGTCGAAATTGGCGAACAGACCTTCATACAAGACCGGGGCAACAGCTATTACCCATTCCGGCTCAAAACCTACACGATTGAACTGGCGCAACCCTTGCGCGAGGAATTCCAGGGCAGCCCGCCAAGCCCCACCGGCAACATTAAAAGCAGCACAAAGATCCTGCGAACCCAAGTCGCCGACGCCGCAAAGTACATGGGCGCCTCGCCTCTGATCGCCCCGGCTGCCGTTGGCGACCGCGTCATAAAAGTGGCCAGCGCATTTGCACCTTTAGTGCCCAGCGCCCAATCCGAAAACGCCATTACCGATCAGGCCGCCGGCGCACTGGCCTCAATCATCAGGCCAGCCAGCACACAGCCCGTCACAATATCCAACATAAGCGGCGTAACCACAGACGCAAACGGGGCGGGCGTTTACTACACAGGCCGCGCGATCGTGCCAGGCTCCCTAACCATCACCGGCACCAACGGCGAGTACAGCGACCGGGGCGGCCTGCTTGAGCACACAGGCGGCAGCAACCGCATCAACGAAGAACTTAGCGTGGTGGACTACCTGAACGGCGAAGTTCGAGCGGTATATTCGGGCGGCAGCACAAGCTACTCAACCAGCATCACCTTCACACCAGGCGCCGCCATAAGCCAGCAAACCAAACAGGCATCGCTGGAGGTCAACCAGCAAACCCGATCGCTGACCTGGGTATACCAAACCGACCCCGTCGCGGCGATCGCCACCCTTTCCGTGGAATACCGCGCACAGGGGAGCTGGTACTTTCTGAAAGACCAGGGCGCGGGGGAACTAGAAGGCGACGGCGCCGGAACCGTGGATTACGCCACCGGTACCGCGGCATTCACCCTGGCGGCATTACCCGACGCCGGCACAGAGATCATCATCGCCTGGGGCGAAAAGCAGGGCACCGTGATCGAAGCCGGCACCAGCACCCCCGCAACCCCGATCGTCCGGATTGAAATCGGCGAAGCCTTCACCGCATAAGGAGCGAAAGAATGTCCATCACGCTAAGCACAACACAGGAAAAGCGCCCGATCGCTCCGCTAAGCATCGCCGTTTCATGGTTCAGCGGCGGTACCGCAAAAACCCTGACCGACGACGGCGCGGGCAACCTGACCGGGGACGGCACCGGCACCGTGAGTTACGCCACCGGGCTGATCTTCATTTCACCAGACCCGGCACCAGCGGCTACCGACGGCGATTACACCATCGATTACACCGACTGGCGCGGCACCGCGAAGAACAACCAGGACGTCGTCGTCAATGAAGGCGGCACCACCACGTTCACGCCGATGACCGACATGAAAGAAGGATCGGTGACTGTGGCCGTGGCCCTGCGTCGGATAACCACGGCCTTCACATACGACGCAACCGCATACGGAACCGCCACGCGGTATGACTATGCTACCGTTAACGCAACCCTGACCGACGACGGCGCAGGCAACCTTCGGCGCTCCTGGAACGGGGTAATCCTGGGCACCGTGAACTACGCGACCGGCGAAATTAACTTCAGCGCAAGAGTCGGCTACAGCTACCGCCGAATGCATAAAACCGACGAGGGATACTGGAAAAGCAGTTCAGAAAGCGGGACAGAATCCTATGTTGCAGGCGCGCCCGCCACTATCCGCTGGACAACCCCGGCCGACAACGGCGAAGTGCAGACCACCACGCGCCCGATCCCGCCGATGACCATCGACCTGACGCCGACCAGCGAGCGGCGCATCATAGCCAACAGCGTGATCTTTGATTTTGCCGGCCAACGCTTTCACGACCGCGACGGCTCCATCATCAAAGACTGGTCGCCGACAACCAACGCGGGAACCGCCGTGGGCAGCATCGACTACACCACCGGCCTGGTTACCCTGCAGGAATACCCCGCCTATTCCTGGGGAACCGCAGCCGTGGCCCTGGTTGCCTGCGTCACCACGCTGAACGAAGCCCCTGCAAGTCAAACCATTTTCAGAACAGCCGGGGCACCGCTGCGCGAGGGCAGCTTAATCGTGAATGCCGCAGACATCGAAGGCAACCAACTGATCCTGAACGCCGATACATCGGGCAACCTGACCGGCGCCAACATTGAAAGCGGATTTGTGGACACCCAGACCGGGCTGGTCAATATCCAGTGGAGCAGCCCAGACGGGGGCAGCGTCGACATCCAACCCGCAACCGTGCGCTACAGCGCCGTCAGCTACAGCTTCCTGCCATTGGACGCCGACCTGGTGGGCCTGGACGCAACGCGCCTGCCCAGCGACGGCCGAGTGCCGCAGTTCAACCTGGGCGATGTTGTGGTGGTCAGCAACACCCAGCAGGAGGAAGTCCTGACCGCCACCCCGGGCCAAGTGATCGACTTTGCTCGAGTAAACCAGGCCGAGGTCTGGGTAGACGGCGCCAACGGCAACCGCCTGGCGGCAGACCAATACACCCTGGACACCGACGCCGGCACCCTGACGTTCGCCGACCCGCTGGCCCTGGTGGATAGCGAGGCCAACGCCGTGACTGAGCCGCTGCAGGTATTCAACCGAGTGGAAGACATGGGCCTGGCCACCGACGTGCAGATCGGCGGACAAATCAGCCTGAACATTCCGCTGTCCCAGGACTACACCGCCGGCGACACCATCGCCAGCGCCGCCCTGCTTTACGGCGACTTGCGCGCACGAGCACACAGCGCGTTTCACCAGAAATCATGGAGCGGAGCGTGGGCCGATGATCGCGTGGGCGACGACACCACCGCCAAGTACAACCTGGTCAGCAACCCGATCGAGATCACCAACCAGGGGGCGATTAAAGAACGCTGGGTGATTCGATTTACCAGCAGCTCCAGCTTTGAGGTCATCGGCGAAACCGTGGGCGTGGTAGCCACCGGCAACCTGGCCACCGACCTGGCGCCCACCAACCAAGCGACCGGCGCGCCCTACTTCACAATCCGCAGCAACGGCTGGGGCAGCGGCTGGGTAAGCGGCAATACCCTGCGTTTCAATACGGACGGCGGACAGGCACCGTTTTGGGTAGCGCGCACGATTGTGGCGGGCCGAGCAACGGAAGAAGAAGATCAATTTGCAACACAGAACCGAGGGGATGCTGACTGATGGCACAGGCAAGCAAAGTTTCAGGAGTTGTCCAGATCGACGGAATGCCAGCAGGGCGAACCGTGCGCGCCTTTGGCTACAACGCCACCGCCCACACAGTCAACGGAGCAGAGGTCTACCTTAGCAAGAGCCTGGGCCACTCCACCAGCGACCCGGACACCGGCGACTACACCATTGACCTGCTGGCCGGCTATGGGCAAGAGATCTTTGTGGTGGCTTTCGACGATTACGGCGTGGATTTCATCAGCGACATCAGTGTCGCCGTGGGCAAACGGATACACCCGACAACCCCCAACGGCTACGTTTTCGAGACGATCAGCGCAGGCACCCTGCCAACTGACGAACCCACCTGGATCGTGGACACCGAGACCAGCCAGCTATACGGCACCGCCTCAATGATCGCCAGGCCATTCTATCGGCCCATGGTTCATGGGCCGATAACGCCAGAAATGACGGGGACTGGCCCCATTGCGTGGACCCCGGCCAACCTGTTCACCAACAGCGAAGCCGGCGCATGGTACGACCCGACCGACCTGGCGACTCTTTACCAGGACCAGGAAGCCACCATCGATGCAAGCCAGACCGGCGACCCCGTCGGAGCTATGCTCGACAAATCAGCGAACGGAATCACAGCAACCCAGGCTACAGCTTCGGCAAGGCCATTGAACAACACAGCCGACGGGCTTTTATTCGACGGAACGAACGACTACCTACAGGGCATCATCGTTGATTCGTTTTCAAACGGCATCACCATAGCGGCAAAGGTCCGGTTTAATGGAACACGGAATAGCCAGACGATTTTCTCAAAACGCAATGGCGACTCTGGAAACGATATACAGCTTGCTACCAGCGGATCAGGTGTTCTTAGCTTTCTGGGCTGGGGCCTGAACACCATCACCAACCAGCACACCGACACCTTAGTTACCGGAACCTACTATTACATTGAAGCGTCTTACAACCCCCAGACCGGACAAGTAAAAATTAAAGTCAACGACGTTGTGCAGACTTTGGCAAACAGCGGGACCCTCGCTAACACATCCTCTGGATTTCGCATAGGGGATGACTGGTTTGCAAATAACACCGAAATGTCACTGCCAAAATTATTTATAATCAACCGGCCCCTGACCGACGTGGAATCCGCCGAGCTGAAAGCGTGGATGGGGTAATCTGACCCGATGGCCTACGCCCCCGAAACCAACCCGCTGGCCCTCGTCCTCGATCTGGGCAGCCCCTACGCCCCGGCACAGAACCCGCTGGCGCTGGACTTCGACCTGGCCGAAGCGGGCGGCGGCTTCGTCTACCGCAAACCCCCGCTGGCCGTCGGCTACCGATACCAGAGCGCCCAGGCATCGGTGCAGGCAGCAGCAAGCCGCCGTCAGCACTTCGACCAGGGCAGGCCAGAGGACGGCAGCGGGCGCGCGCACAGGACGGACCAGGCGCGCGTTGTTTGGCTGGCATCCAGAACCATGCTATGGGACCGGGTGCCGCCCAAAGACCAGCGGGAAAACCCATTCAGCGGAAACGAGGCCCGCCCGCTCTCAGTGAGCGCAGAGCAGGCCCGATGGGAGCAGTTCAAGCCAAAGGACGACCGCACAGGCGAAGGAGATCAAGCTTGGACCACCCGGCAGCCGAAAGACCGCGGCGTTATACAGCCATCAAACGACCCAAAAGACCACAACCTGCGCAGCGAATACCGGGCATCAGACAGCATCCTGAACTGGCAGCCACCGCCGCTGGAAGTAGAGGTGGAACCGTACGGCACCCTGAACCTGCGGTTTTCACCCTACACACCGCCGGGCAACCAGGTTGTGGATTTTGAGCTGGTACCGGCGGCCCTGCTGATCGAGATAGAGCCGCCGACCAGAAGCGTGGACGCACAGCCGAACGAACCAGGCTGGTCGCTGAAACAGGCGCTGGACGGCCGCACGATTCACCCCTGGGATAGAAAGCCCCGGCTGGGAACAGAGGTCGAGTTCCCCAGCGCCGCAGAGCCCAACCTGCCCGAGCTGACGCCCCCGCCCGAGCCCGACATTAAAAGGACGTACCGAATCATGAACGCCAGCAGCTTGATCGAAGTGACCACCGGCACACCGCTGGAGTTTAAAGACCTGAACATCGGGCTGGACGCGGACAGCTTCGCC
>Ga0314774_1001308_pt1 | contig 16223 bp, 13 predicted proteins | sample MetaGCBIA2018_FD_204515 | JGI IMG/M metagenome (GOLD analysis project Ga0314774, IMG submission 204515) | Cryopeg brine microbial communities from Beaufort Sea near Barrow, Alaska, United States - CBIA 2018 | ecosystem: Environmental > Aquatic > Marine > Coastal | place: USA: Alaska | collected... | reverse complement strand
CCGCCGTGCAGGATTGGGATATAATCCAGTTTATAGAATTGGCAGGCTTTAGCCACCAGGTAGGCATAGTAAAAATTCATCGCTCCATAGGTGTCTATAAGCACTATATCGGTGGTTTTATGATAGCGCAATATAAGGCCCAGCATCTCCAGCAACCGCAAAGCCTTATTGCTTTTATTGGAAGCCGTGCGCACATTGTAGCCTTCCTTTTTGAGCACCTTGCTGAAAAAGGAAATATACGTTGCCGTAAAGCTGTTAATTGTTAAGTCGTTTCCTATGTACAGGATCCTTTTTTTCATCCACAATATATAATAATGCCAGCCCGTAAACAAAGGCCGGCAGGGCAATTCGCATAGCAGAATGGTTGATGGTCAAAAACCAGAATGCCATAAATGCCAGAAAATAATAGTTATTTCTAAACTTTGTCCAAAATAATATGGGAACAAATATAAGTATAAGTAATGCAAATACACCCAACAAACCGTGTTCCGATAATAAGCGGCTTATTTCGTTGTGTGTGTTTATTTCTATCCCTAAATTTTCTTCCCGGTATGCTCTTCCCGCCCCTACTCCTATTCCAATAAAAGGGTGATAATAAAAAGCATGCAATTCGGTTTCAACCAATTCTACTCTTCCCGTAGTAAGATCCGACTTTAATTCTCCCGCAGCATCCCTGCTAGCGTAACGATTCTCGATTAAACCAAATGTTTGTATTGAGGAAAATATCCAAATTAAAAAAATGGCAACTCCCAGAAGTACAATTTTAAAATTTGTTTTGGCCTGCTCCTTGCTGTCCTGTTTATAATAGAATATCGCCAGGAAAGCTACTGTGCAAACTAATGCGGTAAAAACCCCTCCCCTGGAAAAAGTAATTACCGCCCTGTATCCCATCATTCCAAGTAAAACCAGGTCTATTATATTGATCAGTTTATGTTTCACCGTAAATAACCGGGTTACCAATAAAAAAGCACCTAATCCCAAAACGGTGGAAATTTGATTTGGCCCAAATCCTCCGGTAGCCGCGTAGTTTCCTGACATGCTGATGATACCTTCCCTTAAGCTGGGCGTATATAAATATAAATAAAACATATGGGCTAATAAGGGTAGCAAAAGCATTAAGATCACCTTTTGGAAGTCCTCCCATTTTATTTTTTTATAGTAACAGTATAAGGCTGAAACCCCTAAAGCAACCGGCCCACTGAGATTAAATGCTATTAACTTTCTGAAATCCGCCTCATAGCTAATGGTAATGGAGGCTACAATAATTCCCGGCACTAAAATTAAAAGATATAACCAAAAAGGGGTAGTCTTGGAAGAGGTCCCCTTAAAAAACATTCCTATTACGAGAAAAATAATCACCATGTATTTCCCGGTTTCATAGAATACCATCCCACCGGTCGCTCTAAAAAAAACTTCGGCTCCCGCAATATATGCAGCAGCCATTAAAGCTTCGTTATTCCTGTTCTCGTTTTGTACGATGAGAAAAGTGAAATAAAGTAAAACCCCAAGCATAATTATCGGTGAAATTGGCCTGTATAAATAAATCGCAAAGGCAATCCCTATATGTATTAACAGGAGTTGAATATATCCAACATTGCTTGAAGATTTGCCTTGCATTTGCCTTTTTATTGCTCTAAATTATAATATAATTCCAATATTTTTTTAATTACAGCTTGCTGTGAATAATTTTCCATCACGCTAACCCGAAAATTTTCGGCATCTAGCTTCATTTTTTCCTTATTTCCCGCATAAAACAGAATTACATTTGCCAGGGCCTTTGGATCATTTGCCCCCACAATTCTTCCGTTTTGTCCCAGTACCTCAGCGCACTTCCCCACATTGGTGCAAATAACCGGCAAGCCAGCCATTCCATATTCAAGCAATGCTACCGGCAGGCCTTCAGATCTCGAACTCAGGATCCCAAGATCAGCTTGATGAAGTAAAGATAAGATTTCAGCTTGAGCCCCATAATAATAAATATTTTCCTTTTGTGGTGAAACTTTTATATGGTTTAAAATCGAATTTGAGTATTGGGTTTTGGAATCTTCCCCTATAAGATGAAGACTCCCAGCCAAATCCACGCTCAGGCTTTCAAAGGCCTTTATCAAATTGAGATGATCCTTTTGAGGCCTGAGATTTGCCACGCAGATTATCTTAAATTCATCTTCCTTTCCCTTTAATTTAATACCCGGATTTATTTCTGAAATGGATTCCGGAATAAAATTTTTAATTTCCACCACATTTCTACACTCCAGATTTTGCTCGGCCCATTCTTTTAATTTAGTATTCACCGAAATTATCCCGCTGAACAAACCTGAAAAGATCTTTAGGACTTTATAATTTCTTTCCTTCAAAAGTTCACTTTCCCCGTAGTGATCGTGCCATACCAGCTTAAATTTCAATCCGGTGAATTTCAAGCAGCCTGCAAGAAAAAAGGAGGTGCTGTGCGCATGCACAAGCTCTATTTGTCTGGATTTAATAAAACTCCTCAATTTTAAGATCGCTTTTAAATCCAGACTGCTTTTTTTGTTTAAAAAAAGATACTCCACCTCCGGCATCAGGCTCTCTTTAAGCATTCCTTCCATCCTGCTACAACACAAATACGATTCCTCCAACTGCCCCACCAAAGCATTGGCATAGGTCACCGCCATCTTCTCGGCTCCGCCGGGACGTAAACTATCGATTAATTGTAGTACTCTCAACTTATATAATTTTGTATTTAACGTTTGGGATTCTCAACAAAGTAAGTTCAACGTTCAACGTTTAACGTTTAACGTTAAACCAAGTGCTGGGGTGAACCAAAATCAAGTAACCCTGAACATTGAACGTTGAACGTTGAACCTTTACCGTTTAAATTTAGATCCTTTAAAATCCGAACTATTCAGGAAATTAATAAAAGCCGTGATCTTAGCGATTTCCTTATCACATTTTCCTGCCAAACTTTGAAATTGTTCCTGAGATATTAAAGTTTTATCCACTGCCCTATACAATTGAGCTTTAAGTTCCGCACAGGAACATCTTGAATATCCAAGAAAGTTTCTAAACTCCAGGTTACCTCCCCTTCCAAATCCTTCGGCTACATTATCCATTATTGATCCGGAACTCTTGTCCATTTGATCTTTTAAGGCATATCGCTTTCCCAATGCTGTATTTAAAAATAATTCCTCCAGATCTTTGCATATTTCCCTGCCTATTTGCCAAACCTCCAGATCCTCAAATCTTTCAACTTTTCCCATACTTATTGAGTTTAAATTGTACCCATACAAGTTACATAAACATTAAACTAATAATACGTTCAAAGTTCCTGGTTAAAGGTTGCTTTCTCCTCTGCTATTTGCAAGCTTCACTGAACATTAAACTAAAAACGTGAAACTTTCAACAACCCACGTTGAACAATAAACATTAAACGTTGAACCTTGAACTATGAACGTTGAACCTTCAACATTAACCCTTCATAACATCCTTTATAGCTAGTTCAAACTTCTCCAACGTATACTCCTGACTCCAATCCTGGGCCGCAAGCGATTTACGTTTCATCTCCCCAGCATCCTTTATAAGTACAACAATTCTATTTACAAGATTCTCAATCCATTCGTTTTCATTAGCTCCCCCTTCGGGCCTGTCTGCCGGTAAGGCAGGGGCGGGGGGGGCTAATACACCCCTTTTAGCAAAAGTGATTTCTTTGGCTCCCCCTTCGGAGCCTGTCCCGAATTTATTTCGGGATGCCTGGGGGAATATAGCTCCCCCTTCGGGGGCGGGGGGGGATAACATCCAGGGCACACACGATACCGCGGTAGCAACCGGAATACACCCAAAAAACATAGCCTCCGCAACAGCTTTAGGCCAGCCTTCCGATTGTGATGCCAGGATCAAAAAATGTGAAGCTTTATAAACTTCTTTCAATTCTTCCAGCTTACAATTTCCCAATAGTCTTACAAACGGATCCAGATTTTTTGTTGCTATATATTCCTGCAACTCATTTTTCATTACCCCGCTTCCGTAGATCTCAAGTTTTACCGGAATGCCTTTTCCCATCAGGGCTTCGATCAGTTTAATGGCTAACAAAGGTCGTTTTCCCGGGCTCAAACTCCCCACGAAGATGAATTTAAACGGGGAAGTAAAGTCTTTGTTATGCAAGCCTTTTTCAGTTTCCGAAAAAGATGCCGTAAAAAAAGGCACAATATTTTTTGATTGCTCCGGCCAATCCCCATAGACCAACACCTTTATATTCCTGCTTAGAAAAGTATTCCCAAGTATCCACTTTTGAAGCCTGTAACTCCGGGGTTGTTTGGAATTGGGATCCCAGTTCCCCGCATATTTTACGGTTTTTGGTTTCTTCGGAAAAAGTATCTGAATAAAACAGGCGATCAAAGCTATATTCCCCGGACAACGCAAATGAATATGATCCGCCTCTTTCATAGCTCTCAAAATCCTGAAACAAATCCCGGGTAGCAATAGCAGACTTCGAATTACTCCTGAAAATTTCAAAAACGAGATCGAAGGTATTTTCCTGAAATCTATTTCAGGATGCTGGTATGAAGTTTCAATTGCATTGGGAGGTGCCGGAACTTTGGGCGCTATAACAATAATTTCTTCCACCGAATTAAGCCAGACATTCATTTCCCTGATATAGGGTTCATAAGAATAATAAGATTTATTATGCTCTTTGTGAAGTATATAGGTTATAATGGCAAATTTCATCCTTGCAGTAAATTCCGGTTTCTTAAATAAATATCGATCAGAATAAATTTCCTGATTTTCTTATGATTCAGGTTCAATCCTTTTTCTGCATCAACATGGTTAAATGCATACACCTGAACATGTAGGGATCGGAATCCCTGGATCTTTCCCAATCTTCCCGGTGCCATTTTTTTCCAATGGCAAGTTTCTTTTCTGCCGACAAAGGAAGAAAATTCACTATAAAAAACCATTTAGCTTTGCCTAACATGGCCCTTCGTTCCTTTATTCTAAATGCGCTTTCAAATTGATAATAAACCTTCTTTGAAAACGGCCATTCCCAGTCCTTATCCGATTGAAAGGGCCTGTAAATTGTTCTTATTAGTTTTATTGGCAAACTTGTTTGCAATGGATCATTGCTTATAATAGTTCCATTTATATTTAATTTTTCCTTTAATCTTCCAATCAACATCTCAACATCATTAAAATGATGAAGGACGCCATAGGCATAGATAAGATCAAAATCTTTTTCTGTGAATTCTTCAGAAAGAAAATCGATTGCAAAAGCATTCGCGTGTTCTATATTCTTTAACCTGTTTCTAAGATGTGAAATACCCTTTTCACTTAGATCAATTGCTATATATTCTTTAGAGTTAAGCGCCAGATGCATAGATAATGAATTGCCTGCATAACAGCCCAGGTCCAATACTTTTTTATTGGATAGATCTCCGCACCATTCCAGGTGAAGTTGATGGATCTGCTTTTCTACCCCGATACTTTTTCTGACTTTTTGAAGTATCCCATTCCGAAGTGAAAACCATATTTTAGTGGCAAAATTCTTCTTTTTATTTTGATAAAATTCTGTCTGTCGTATGTTTGTTTCTATAGTTTCGGGCTGCTCCATTCTATCAAATTTAATTTTATATCCCATGTAAAGAAATACTAAAAATTATCATCCAAAAATTTTTAATCTTGAGTTATTGATGACCTAATCAATAACTATATTCTAAATTCCGTTTAGTTTAGGACCTGCATAGGTAATAATCTCACCATCCTCATAAAAAATTGTTTTATATGGGTAATTCATTTCAGTAAAAAATTCTTCTACTTTTTTATAGGTAACCTCATTTTCTACAATATGATAACTTGCAATGGTAAAATGGGGCTTTAATGATATAATAGTATTGTGAGCTCCTTCCAAAGCCTTAATTTCTGCGCCTTCAATATCCATTTTAATAAAATCCAGTTTGTTTATTTTTTTCGAAGCAACAAAATCATCAATTGATATCGCTGAAATAATTTTTTTAACCGATTTTTCATCCTGACAAAAAACAGAAGAACCCACCGTTCCTGCTTCATAAAAATCAATTGTATCAGTTTTATTCCATAAACCTTTTTCTACAAGTCTAATATTTGAAGTGTTTTTATTTAAACTTAGATTATTATAAAATGTTTTGGTATTTATTTTATCAGGTTCAAAGGCAAATACTTTTCCTGAAGAGGTAACCTTTTTTGAGTAGATTAGGGTTAATATCCCTTCATTGGCTCCAGCATCAATTACCAAATCTCCTTTCGAAACTTTATAAAACTGTTCATACCTGTTCACATCTTTAACGATAAAATAAAGAGGGGTATTTGTAAATATTTTCCAGCTTTTATTGTCTGTGGAACAATAAACATCCTTTTCCAGGGAAAAAGAAAATCCTTTTATTTTAAAATTATAATATTTAAGTTTTAACCGCTTTTGCAGAACCAGGGGAATCAGATTGTATATCTTTCTAATCATTAATTAAAACTTTAGGTTTGTTGAAAATAAGACTAATCCAACCAAATGTTCTTCCTATTCCTTCAGAAAAAGCTTGTTTCTTATTCGGAGTATTAAATATATTGGCAAATCGAATAAAAATCAATAACCAAGTAATTAGATGCCAGCTAATTTTGGCTTTAAAACTAGGATTTTCATGTCTTACTCTCCATACATACCATCCGTTGCGCACTACCATTTTCCCATATTTGAATTTATTGGGTCTGCCATCCTCATCGTGATAATGATACAATTTTGCCGCTGTATTCACATATAAGTTTCCAATTTTAGAACATCTCAGGGTGAAATCGGTGTCTTCATATAGCCCATAACCTTCAAAATAAGTTGAAAATTTTAATTGTTCAAATACGGTTTTTCGATAAGAAGCGACCCCTCCCATAAAGGTTTCAACTTTATAAATTTTATTTGATGGAGGGAGAAATCCTACTGAACGTCCATGACCTTCTTCAGGCATAAAAGTAGGGAAAGAATTTCCCAAAAGACCTAACTTTTTTCTTAGCAAAAACCTGGAACTATCTTTTCTAATATAGCCATCCAGGGAAAACTTAGAGAAGGTTGGCATTTCCCCTGGATGTAATTTTCTCCATTGAACCTCATCAATAATAGCACCTCCTACTCCAAGGGCATTAGGATTTTTGGAATAAGTACTGATTAAATTTCGAAAATACTCCGGCGTTAATACAATATCATCATCCAGAAAACATACAATTTCAGAGGTCTCAGCTACTTTCTGGATCCCAAAATTTCGCTGCTTTGTCAATCCCCTGCCTTCAACCCCGACTTTAAAATATTTTAAACCGGGATAAAATTTTTCTTGCAATGCATTTTTGCTGTTGTCATTGGGAGAACTGTCAATTATTAGAATTTCATCAGGAACCAACAGCTGTTCCTGCACCGATTCCATGAGGTTGATCAAAGAGGCAGGTCTCTGGTAGGTGCAAATAATTAAACTAAACTTCATCCTTTCCTCGTCTTAAAGATTTTATCAGGTCAATTTCCACATTCAAACCTGCAGCATTCATTATATCAATATTCGCGAAGGGCCACTGGTTTAATTCTTTACGTTGAACAGACTGATTTAAAATATTTTGAAAAAATTCTTCTCCCAAATGATTGTTTTTAAAATAGTCCTTTAAATTTTTTTCCATATCCGGAAGTTGGTATGCTCCTGCCCAATCAATTGATTTAAAGAGTCTGTACCGGTTTCCCGCATTTTTACTTTTCATCATTCTTTTTATCAAATAACCATCAATTTTAGAACGAATTCCCCAGACAGGAAATTTGATAAAGTCAGGAAAATATTGCGGAACAAGCGGTGCCTGGCTGGTTGGGATCTTGTTGAATTTTCTCAACTCCTTTGATTCCTTAAAAAGTTTCTTCGCAAAGCGGTAGTTAAGCCTTAGATTCGGGTGGATATTACTTGTATTTCTCAGGACCTGCATGGACATCGCCGGACTATAAGCACGGTACCTGCTGCTTGAAATTTGCAATTGTTTTGCTAACCGCATTCGGGTATAAGTATACCAGGAGAATAATTCATCATAGAGTTCTGCATAAGGCAATTTATGAGCTTCTATCCTGGAAAAAAGTTCCTCCAGATCCTCTTTCACCGCTTGCCTCAATTCTTCCGGTGAAATTTTAAAATTCATTCTGTTCAATCTTATTTCTCCATAATAGATCAAATACCGGTTAAGGATCTTAGCCTTCCAGGTTTCAAAATTTTCTGAAGTTGATTTTTCCAACTGATAATCTTTTTTTAGAAGATAATATTTGATAAAATTTTCCTGCCTGAAATTCCTTGAAGAATATTTAATGATATTTCTCCCGGGCAGGGCCTCGCACAATTCCCCTAAAAGCATTGGAACAACAGGCTGTGTCTCCACATTTTCCATGATTTCAAGCCAGGAGCATATTTGAACGGCTTCTGTTTGAAGCGTATATTTTTTTAAAACTTCATAAGAAGGAAAATAAAGATCCGGCTGATAAAAGTTCTTAAACCCCGCCTTTTTTATTTTGGCGAGCCGGGAAGCGATCTTTGTCTCATAATTTTCCTTCGCCCCAAAGGTTAAACAGCTTATTTTTTTATCTGAGGGGATTGCCCCTAAAATCACCCTGCTGTCTATTCCACCACTCAGAGCTACTTTGACTTCCTCATGATCAATTAAACAGAGAGCTACTTCCTTTTTAAATGCTTCCCAGTACTTTTTATACAATTGATGTTTTTGGTCTGGAGAAGATATATTCTGAAAAAGGGAATTATCGTATTTCGTTTCTACCTTTTCTCCGAACTTATCCAATTTTAAATATTCCCCTGGCAACAGCCGCTTGCAATCTTTTAAAATTGTCCTTGTGCCTATATTTGAAAAATCCTGCCCAATCGACCTTTGCAATATCCCAACCTCATCAAATTCACACCCGGAAATAAGGGCCATTAAAATAAGGCTGTTCGAAACATAAAAGCCTTCTTTATTTTTTAGATAATAAACCGGATAAAGCCCTATCAAATCATTACAAAGCGTGATTTCAAGGGATTTTATATCGATAATTGTCGTAGAAAATGACCCTGTTATACGTTCTGGAAGCGGCCATCCGGCTATGATTTGTTCTACAGCTCTTTCTGTATGTAAATGGCTATTCCGGCTGTCACAATTTAAATCCCTGAGATATCCATCTGTAATACTGGTATGAGATTCGGTTTCCAATATTTCGCCCCCTTTTTCTGAAAGTAGATTGAATGGCCCAATACTTTTGCTCCCTAAATTAAAAGGCAATTTTGTATAAATATCTTTGCTGATGGAAATATTGCTTAGAAGGAATTTCATTGAAGTGCAACGATAAGTTAATTATTTAGAAATATAAACTAATAAAGTAATAATTGAGCATTTTTCGCCTGAACCTTTCTGGTGTAAACTTTCCTTTTTCCTCTTTCCTCTTAATTCTTGACTCTTGGTTCCTGAGTCTTGATCTCTAATTCATCTTCGCTATTTTTTAGTCACGAACTTGCCTACCGGCAGGCAGGTGCACTAATATATTTTTTCTCTTCTCTATTTTCTTTCCTCTTGACAAATAACAAATAATTTGATCGATTCCTGATTTAAGAACAAGGATTAACGATTGCTGATTTTAGATGTAAACTCCTTATCACCCAGTCTCTCCTTCCCCTTGTCTCCCAGTCCCATTATCACCCTTAGTCACTCCTCCTCCTTCATCAACTTCTCCGCCCACACCTCACTTTTCTTCCAGCGCAATCTCATTTCCTTAACATAAGCAAACGGATTTTTCACCGATTGTTTATTATAATACTTCAAAAACAAAGAAGTTTTAAAACCCTTGATTTGCTGTGATGTATAATATTTAATGGCGAAAGCCATCAAAGTGGGTGAAGGTTTGGGCAGCGGCTGTTCCTGTTCCCATGCCAAAACGGCTTTTTTCCGAAAACCTCCCATCGGGGCTTTTAAGTGCAGGATTTCAATTTCGGGATGATAAATGATATCACAACCTACATTTCGTAATTGCATCCCAAAATCGGCATCCTCTCCATAGCCGTGTTCATAAATTGAGGAAAAAGCGCATTGTTTTGCAAAAATGCTTTTAACTATACTTGTTCCCGAACCAAAACTGCCCCATTGTTTTATTTTTTTGAAAATTGTTTCTTCCCCTTTTTGTTTACAGTTCATATTGATTGAAGACACCCCCAGTCTGTTCATTTCCGTTACAACTTTCTCTAATAGATCAGGCTCAAAACGAATATCATCATCAGCAAAAAACACCCAATCGGCATCCACTTCTTCCAAAGCAATATTTCGTGCGTTACAGGCCCCGGTTTGATGGATAAAATGATGTGTAATTTCAAAAGGCCAGGTTTTAGAATGCAGCTCCGCTAATTCAGAAACCGAATTCACATCCGGATTTTGCTCCACCACTATTACCTTTTTTGGGAGCAGGCTTTGAAGGCTCAGGTCCTCTATTACCTGCATCAGATATTCTGCCCGGCCCATAGTAGGAATGATCACATCTATGGAATTTGAAGTTTCAGTTTTTTTATTGGATTGAATTTTAATTGCCGAAAGATCTACATTTTGCAAAAAACATTTTTCTTTTAGGAAAGCCTGTAAATATGCCTTTAGAGGAAATTTGTTCTCATATTTCCAGTGACACCAAAACAAAACCGAAAGCCAGATTGTGTTGTAATATCTATATACAAAGGAAAATAACTGACTTGAAGTCGCTGTGGTTTCGGGTTTTTTATTTGAGACTTGGCTCACCAACCCAGGTGCACTATAACAAAAAAGTCCGTTTTGCTGCCCGATCTTTGCGATGGAATTCAACAAAAAATCAAAATCGCTGCTTCCTTCAAAAAGTGATTTGAATTTTAGAAGTGTTTCCCCTTTTATTCCCCCCACATCGCTGCTCATTTGCCAGGTTGCGTACAAAACTTTTCTGTTTACGTTTACGAATGGCAACTGGTCTATATAGCCAATACTTTCGGGAAGAAATGCGTTTTCAACAGCATAGGAAGCCATAATAAGATCATGGTGAAATACCTGCGGCCACTGATCCATATTTAGATCAGTACTATATTTTTCCTCACACCATGCGATGATCTCTTCCGGGAATTTTTCTGCCAGTTCCCAAAAAGCTTTTGTACAATGAGTGTCTGAGATTTTTAATTCAGTTTCTCCATTCAATACCTTGACTACTTGCTGGGCATTCTGATGGATAAGGATTATCATTAAATAGATTTGGCTTTAAACAAATGTACTTCATTCATCAATAATGAACAACGACTTCCTAAGTCATTTCGAAATGAGCTTTTTGGCGATTGAGAAATCCCGAAGTCACACAGAAAGTCATTTCGAAATGAGCCTTTTTTGGCGATTGAGAAATCCCGAAGTCGCAAAGTCCAATCTCCTTTTAACCTCCTACTCTACAACAGGAGATTTCTCGTCGCTTTATTATCCAAACCTTAAAAATTCCAGATAGAAATTAATCCTTGAAGCAAACTGGTTCCAAATTTAAAACCGCTCGCTCGAAATGACTCCCGAAGTCTTTTTGAAATGCATCTTTTGGGCTGATTGAGAAATCTTGACCTCCCTAAGTCATTTCGAAATGAGCTTTTGGGCGATTGAGAAATCCCGAAGTCACACAGAAAGTCATTTCGAAATGAGCCTTTTTTGGCGATTGAGAAATCCCAAAGTCCTAAAGTCAAAGCTCCTTTTGAAACCTCTTTCTCTACAACATGAGATTTCTCGTCGCTTTATTATCTAAACTTTAAAAATTAGGATAAAAATTAATCCTTGTAGCAAACTAGTTCCAAATTTAAAATCGCTCACTCGAAATGACACCCTAAGTCATTTCGAAATGAGCTTTTTGGCGATTGAGAAATCCCGAAGTCGCAGACAAGATCAAAATACATCCCAATTCAAAAAATCTCTGTTTGGATTAAAAGCATTAATAAGTTCATCTTTCTTTTCTCTCCTGTACTTTTTGATCTGTTTTTCTCTTCTTATGGCTTCCGAAGGAGTATCAAATGTTTCGTAATAATATAAAAAATAACAATTGTACTTACCAGCGAATGATTTTTTAAAATGAACACTGTCAAAGTAATGCTGTCCTGTTCGCTTCTGAATATTATTAGTCATTCCAACATACAAGGTGGTTTTGTTCTTATTGGTGACTATATAGACAAAGTAATTATGAAGCATCCTTGAATTTAAGCAATATTAATCGTCTTACATAGTCATTTCGAAATGAGCCCTTTTGGGCGATTGAGAAATCCCAAAGTCATAAAGCCCAAACCCTTTTTAAAACCTCCTATTCTACAACATGAGATTTCTCGTCGCTTTATTACTTAAACTTTAAAAATCCGGATAAAAATTAATCCTTGAAGCAAACTTAGTCCCAAATTTAAAATCGCTCGCTCGAAATGACTCACTAAGTCATTTTGAAATGCATCTTTTGGACTGATTGAGAAATCTTGACCTCCCTAAGTCATTGCAATCCCGTTTTTTGGATCGAGTGAAGCAATCCGGCGATTGAGAAATCTCAAAGTCGTAAAGTCCAATCTCCTTTTAACCTCCTACTCTACAACATGAGATTTCTCGTCGCTTTATTCTCTAAATTTTAAAAATCCGGATGAAAATTAATCCTTGAAGCAAACTAATTCCAAATTTATAATCGCTCGCTCGAAATGACATCCCAAGTCATTTCGAAATGAGCTTTTGGGCGATTGAGAAATCTCAAAGTAGTTTAAGTCAAACATGAACGAACACTCAAGCCTTGCCCTTCTCATTAATACAATTGAAAATTTGGGTAATTTTAGCCCCTGGGTGCAAATAGTTTAAATAATAGATCTCATTATTATTTTGAATTTTAGCCCTCAAAGCATCATCGTTAAATAAAAGTTCTGTCATTTCAAGACATTCCTCAACAGATTCATATTTTAAATAATTTTCGCCTTCCTTGAAATTTCCTGGCAATTCAAATTTATCGATTGAAGAGGTAATTATTGCAATGCTATGAGCCACATATTCTCCCATTTTCCAACTTATACTATTTTCCAGCCCCCGATTCACCATACCAATACTGGATACCTTTAATTCTTTTAAATAGGTGCTTTTATGATATTCCTTTTTGGTGAGAAGCACATCGGGACATTGTGTTATAGAAAATGTATCTTTTTGAATCCCACCCTTGAAATGCTTGTTATACTTCCTTTTTAATAGTCTGTTAATTGAAATCCTTCCCTCATTGAGAATAACCCTTTCCTTCTTTTTCCAATCGGTTTCATTATTATCCGGATCCCATAGCCTTGCCTTAAAAAGTATTTGCTTTCCTAAAAAAGGCGCAGCATCCATATTGTCAAGGCAATTGTTACTTATACTATCGTTAATTCCGATAATTTTGGAAAGAACCTTAAAATATTTCAAAGAATATTTTAACAATCCCCATTTTTTTAAAAATAAATATTTTAAATAATAATTTTCATAGAAAACCGAATAATTTAAACCAAAAGGAATCAATTTATTGTATTGGCGATAATCTGTTTTTAACAGCATTCTTTTAATATAAAAATCGCTTTCCTCATAAATTTTCCAATCGATTTTGGAATTATCCGACATATCGAAGAACAAGCTTAAACCATTGTAATCTATTCTAAAAATGTGAACAGGATAATGATACAATTCCAATTTATACCTCAACTCAATTTTATTATGATCCCTAAGATATTCCAGGCCTGTTATCAATTGGCTAAAATGTGGCAAAGTAGAATTAAAAAACACCCTGACTCTATCCATTTTTATGTTTTAAATATTTTATTTTTTTGACAATTTAATAATTTCTTTGTAAAGATCATTACTGGAACGGAGCGTAGCGTGGCGAACTCATAAAAAGAAGTCACAAACTCATGTTTCTCCCCTTCCTTCGGAGGGGGATGGGGGGAGGAAAAACTCCCACTGTTTCATATCTTTTTTTAATATTTTCCCAATCACCTCCTCAAACCTCTCAGCTTCCATCCCAAAACCTTTAGGTTTCTTAGCCTCCAAATCTTCAAACCTTAACACGTGCCCGGCCTTCAAATCCTTATTCGCCGCCAGTGACTTTTCAAAAATATTCTTTAACTCGGTAAATTTGGAATTATCTCTCTTATCAACCGGATGTTGCAAAGCAGTTTCTATATTTCTCACGGCTTTTACCAATTGAGTTATCTCTTCCATTTCAAGGGAAGAACCCGCATCCGGTCCTAAACTGTTCCGACTAAAAACAGCGTGAAATTCCAGGATCTCTGCGCCTAGGGCGGCAGCGGCAATACAGGTTTCTATTTTAGCAGAATGATCTGAATATCCTACCGGAACTCCATAACGTTCCTTTAATTCCACGATCACATTCAATCCGTAATTCTCCGGTTGGGTAGGGTAAGCGGTAGTGCATTGCAGGATGGAAAGCTCCACCTCTCTTTTTTTTAAAAAGGCCACAGTGTGGCCCAGTTCTTCAAACGAACTCATTCCCGAAGACAGGATAACCGGTTTCCCGGTGCGGGCGATTTTTTCCAGCAATAAAAAATTATTCACTTCCCCCGAGCCAATTTTATAATGCTTAACTCCCACTTCTTCCAAAAGATCTACCGCTGCATTACTGAAAGGCGAAGCCAAAAATTCTACTCCTGCCTCATCACAGTGCTTTTTTAACTCTTTCCATTGTTGCAAAGTGAATTCCATCCGCTTCCAGTAATCGAAACGCGTTTTGTCCTGCAATGCTAATTTCACCCGAAACGGCTCGTGAATACTGCTCTCAGCCTCGGCTATATGAACCTGGAATTTCACCGCATCCACCCCGGTTTTTGACAAAGCTTCAATGTATGAGTGAGCCAATTCTATACGCCCGTCATGGGCTTGTGCGATTTCAGCGATTATAAACATGTTTTCTATTTTCTGTTTTCTATTCTCTATCCTCAGAAAAATAAGCGTAGTAGGATTAATTTTTAACTTCTTTTAGTCCTGGTTCTTGATTCTTGATTCTTGTCTCTTTTCTTTCCTCTATTTTCTAACCTCTAACTTTTTAAGTCTTGTTTATTGTCTCTTGATTCTTGTCTCTTTTCCTAAACCAATACTTCAATTTAGTTGAAATTTTCTCCCGCACCCACCATAATTTCTGAGAACTAGTTGGATTGATAAAGATAATCTTTAAACCTCCCTGCCAATGAGTCGCTTGGAAAGGGCTATAACTATTGTTTTTCAAACTACTTATGCAATGCACATATTTATGATCAGAGAAAAGTTCCTGAAGTGAATCCTGCTGTGGCATCCTGTCCCCCTCTATGGCTAATATGCCATTTACGGAAATCAACCCTTTAATTGCCTGAAGGTTTTGATCTTTTCCATCAATAATAATGAGATCAAATTTTTTATCAGAAGGTATATCACTTAAATCCGAATATATCTTGAGCCTGCTATAATCTTCCTTTAAATTTTCAGGCAATGCCCCTAAACAAAAGTCGTTGGCTTCAGTCCCGATATAGTCAAAATCAGGTTTGTTCCTGTTCAGTGCCAATACAATCCCTGATATACTTCCTATTCCCAACCCAATCTCCAGGATTCTTTTTACCCGGAATTTTTTCGCCAACCCATTAATTTTATCAATTGCATATTCACTGGCAATATGTTGGCTCCCTTCTGATTCACAAAAAGATCGGTATAAATTAGATTGTTGTTCGCTTCTTTTCATTTAAACACGATTTTCCGTTTTCCATTTCTCTATCCCCCGAAGCCTAAACGTAGGTGGGTGTCACACTTTCCACTCTCCTCTTTCCTCTTTCCTCTATTTTCTTACTTCTAACTTTTTTTCCCTTCATTACTTCATTGACGATTTCCTTAAATTAAATATAGACTGATTTCTCCATTCCTTATATTCAACTATTTGATAACTATATTTTTCAAAGATATCTTCCAATTCCTTTTTGGAATAATCGCTTAACCAGCCGCTTTTTAGCCTGTTGGCATTTGAAATATCGCTACAGGCATAAGAAAGCACTACATTATTTATAGAATCGCTCAGCTGCCGAAAAACTTTATCCACATCGTAAACATATTCAAAAACCCCGCTAAAAACTGCTGTGTCATAAGGCTCTAATTCAAATTCAATCCCGCTATTTAAATCACATTCCAACATTCCTTCCGATCTTTTATAAATATCTGAAGGTGTATAGCTACAATCCGGTGGG
>Ga0314774_1001307_pt1 | contig 16230 bp, 10 predicted proteins | sample MetaGCBIA2018_FD_204515 | JGI IMG/M metagenome (GOLD analysis project Ga0314774, IMG submission 204515) | Cryopeg brine microbial communities from Beaufort Sea near Barrow, Alaska, United States - CBIA 2018 | ecosystem: Environmental > Aquatic > Marine > Coastal | place: USA: Alaska | collected... | reverse complement strand
TGTTGAGTTTGGCACCATTATTTTCAACTTGCTCTTTTAAAAGACTAGATAATTGATTAGTTTTACTCTCAGGACTGGTATTCTTTTTCATAGATAAATGATTGAAGTTATTCATCTAAGATACTGATTACCAGTCTTTTAAACAAGTTTTTACATGCTTAATTTGTTAGTTTTTAATGAGTTATATTTTTGTCATGTAGTGTAAATTGAAATAGTTAAACCAGATTATTCAATTGAAACAAAAGATTTCAGTAGAAAAGAAGAGAGGTATCTTTTGGTCGAAATTAAGAAAGAGCTAGATTTTTGGATAAATGAGGGGTTCTCTATTGATCAATCCAATTCTAATGGAGGCGATAATACTACGGTATTTAGATATACTTATTTTCTAACTAAAAAAGAGAATTAACAATCATTACTGTCCTGTTTAAGGTTTAAAAGTAAGTTTCATTCTTTAATGATGAAGTTTATTTAGATCAACAATAGTGATTGAACAATTATCAATTATCATTTTTTAATTATCAATTGGAAATTAATCACCAACTGATTCGTATTTTTGTATGTTGTGAAGAAATTTAAACGCTATATTCTCCTTTCTGCGCTATTCTGCATTGTTGCAGCGTGTAATATTACGCGGAATGTTCCCGACGGATACTATTTGTTGGTGGAGAATGACGTTAACATGCCAAAGGGTACCAAAGTCAGTAAAAGCGATGTGGAGAGCGTGATTCGACAGCGTCCCAATTATAAAACTTTAGGATTACGATTAAAGTTACGTGCTTTTAATTCCATTGATTCAACTAAAACAGAAGTAGGGAAACGGGAACGTTATTTAAAATACCGTAAGAAGAACAAGAAACGTTTAGCGCGTCAGGAAAAAGTGAATAAACGAAGAATTGAGAAAGCTTTAAAACGTGGTGAGGATTTCTACAAACCAAAAGTAATAGATTTAAAAGATACTTTAGATCCAAGACCTACTATGCGTGAACGATTTAAATACGATTATGGGGAATCACCAGTAATTTATGATTCTGCTTCTATGGTTGTTTCAAAAGATCAAATTCAACTTTTTCTGCAAAAGAAAGGTTACTTCAATGGTGAGGTGCGTGCCGAAGTAGACCTCAACGCGGAAAAGCAATACGCAAGAGTTGATTATTTTCTTACTCCAAAAGATTTGCATTATGTTGATTCTATGTTTCTGCGAACAGAAAATAACATTGTTCGTTTAACTTATGAAAAGTACCTAAAAGAAGGTAAAGACGTTTTGATTCCACCATTTCGTTTTGACTCTGAGGCTTTAGCAACTATGCGAAAATCAATGTCAGAATACATGAAGAATAGTGCGCTTTATGGATTTAAAGAGAGTTACATTTCTTTTGAAGTGGATACCTTAAGAGCTGGTGACACTATTCAAATTGCAGTTGATATTTCCAAAAGAATAGTCGGTAAAGATGAAACTGAAAAGGTAAAACCATTTGCCAGTACAAAGGTTAGAAAAGTTCATTTTCACTTGATGGATACTTTGAATTATACTGGGAACTTCCAAAAAGAGCAGTTAGAACCAAGAGGCATACAATTAGGGCCTTATGACAACATACCTACTTTTGATACTTTATTGTATGATTGGTATGACGGACGAAATGCTCAATTTAGAACCGCTACTTTTTTCTTTAATGGAAAATTAACCACGAGGGCTGAATTAGTCGAATTTCAAAATTACTTAGAGGAAAACAACTATTACAAAGGAGATTTTGTAGGACAATCTTACAATCGTTTGATTAACCTCAATATTTTTAAGACAGTAAAACCTGAAATTATAGAAAATGAAGACAATAGTATTGATGTACATTACTATCTAACACCACAAAAACAGCGTACTTTTAGTTTTGAACCAAAGGGAACACACTCCAATAGCTATTTAGGGGTTTCCACGTCTTTAAATTATATCAATCGTAATTTGTACCGTTCAGGAAATCGTTTAAAAATTAGTTTCAGTGGAGGTTTTGAATCTCAACCAGATGTCTTTTCAAAAGGTGATGAATCAACAGTTTTAAATGATGGGACAAGAAGTTTGAATACTATAGAATTTGGTCCATCCATAGAATTAGATATACCAGGATTATTTCCGATTGGAATGAAACGCCTGTCAAAAAATCAGAATCCTGTAACAACTTTCTCTGCGGTTTATAACTTCCAACAAAGACCTGAATTTAAACGTCAAACCATTCAGTTGAATTATTTGTGGAAATTTTATGATATAGACAGAACACAAGTTTTCACTGTTGGGATTCCTGTAATTGGAGGAATTCAATTTGTGCGTATTGATAAAACTGATGAATTTAAAAAACGATTGGAAGAACAAAATGATTTATTCTTAATCAATGCTTATAGTAATCAAGCAATTTATAAAGACGCTGCAGTGACTTACAGCTATACAAATCCTAAATTAAAAGATGGTAAAATAATTTTTAATTATGGTTTTAGTTTTGATATGGCAGGAATGGCAATGAGTTTAATTACCAAAAACAATCCTGTCAATGAAAATGGATTTAAAGAATTTCTAGGTCAGCGTTATTCCCAATTTATGAGATTGGACAATCAGTTTAGATTGCACCATTATTTGAATAAACAATCTTTACATTATCGAATTCAAGTTGGGGCCGGAGTTCCATTAAAAAATAACGGACCTAGTTTACCATTTGATTACAGTTTCTTTGGTGGTGGATCCAACGATAATAGAGGTTTTAGAGCACGTTCTTTAGGTCCTGGAGTGTATAAATACTATTTAGATTCCAGTAGAACGGTAACTGAAATGGGAGATATGCGCTTGGGTGCGTCAGTAGAATATCGATTTAAAATCACAAGTCTGTTTGAAGGTGCCATCTTTAGCGATATAGGAAACGTTTGGACCTATAATGAGGATGTTAACCGTCCAGGTGGTCAAATTACAAATGACTTTTACAAGCAATTAAGTGTTTCAGGAGGAATAGGTTTGCGCTTAGACTTTACCTTTCTTATTGTGCGTTTAGATTTTGGAATTCCACTAAGAAACCCAACTTTACCTAAGAGTGCGCAATGGATTTTCCAAGATGACGCTCCTTACATTCAAGAAGCGATTGATAAATGGGGAATTGATCCAAGCACAGGAGATTATTATTATAAAAGTGAAAGAATAAACTTTCCTAATCCTTTTCAACCGCAATTTCATATTGCAATAGGTTACCCTTTTTAGTGGACGATTTTAATCATTTATTTATTATTTTTCTTCAGGTGAGGGGTAGAAACGGCATCCTCTGACTGTTTTGTCATTTAGGATGGTGGATTGGGGTCTTGAAGAGGTGAGTTGCTCCTTCAGAGCGTGGGGTTGTGATGTTGGCCAAGGTGATGCGAATTGGTGTTACTGAGTTGTGCTTGATAGCTTTGTTGTTCTACTCCCAAGGCGTTGCCATTGGGTTGAGATAAGTTGCTCTTTCAGAGCGTGGGGTTGTGATGTTAGTATTAAGGTTCTTGAATATGATGATTTATTCGGGCTGAAAGTCCAGCTTATTTCAGCAGGATGCAGCGCATCCTGCTGAATGTTAGATGTTTTGTGCGCCCTGAAAGGGCAACTTATATGAGTATTTATTTCTGAATACTTCAATTAATCTTCATTCTCCCAAATGTATTGTTCGTCATATTCAATTCCATATTCATTTAAAAATAATATAAACTCTTTTTTTGTATCTTGTTTTTTATGGTGTTCTTCTTGATTTTCGATATACTTTTCAGTTCTTGGTAGTACTGATGGACTAACCGAAAAACCTCCATACCCACCTTGCCATGCAAATGCTTTGTAATAGTCATCTTGAGTTTTTATCCATCTGCTGCTGTGTCGTTTAATTTCTTCAACAAGTTTTGAGAGCGCAACACTTTTGGATAGTATACACAAGATGTGAATATGGTCATCAACTCCATTAATTTTTATGGGTATTGATTGGTTATCTTTTATAACAGATCCCATGTAAGCATATAATGAGTCTTGTTCTTGCTTTCTCATTATTACTTTTTTGTTTTTGATGTGGAATACGATGTGTACGTATAATTTTGATAGTGATTGTGACATATTTTTGATTTTATGGTTCATTCTAAGTTAGATAGAATTATTAGAGATTACAAATATTTTTAATTTTTATTGTTGTTTTTATATATTAGATGATCTTTATTTGGTTCTATCTCTGTGTTTCACTGGTTTGGATTACGGAGTAATGGAGGTTGGTTAGGATGGGCGGCTGCCCCTCAGGGCGATCCCAAGGCGCTGCCGTTGGGTTGAGGTGAGTTGCTACTTCAAAGCGTAGGATTGTGGTTTTTGATTTAGGGAATACATCTTTTCAGGTGAGGGGTAGAAACGGCATCCTCTGACTGTTTTGTCAGAGATACAGTGGATGACCCGACCCAGACATTCTTAAAAGCGAAGCGGCGAGAATCGTCTGGGGCACCTCCATATTAATCGACAATTATCAATTTTACTAATCTTCATTTTTATCAACGTTTTGGTCTAAAAACAGATATAACATTCTTTGGCAACGCTTTCTTAAAATTACTCACATATATTTTCGATAAAAACTTTAATTTCTACTAACTTTGTTGGTCTTATCTCAATTCCTTTTTTATGGAATAAAAGGTATTAAAAAAAGTACTTTAAAAAATTAAAATAGAGCTATGAATAATTGGTTTACGGTAAAGGTAAAATACACCAAACAGCTAGAAGACGGACGTTTGAAGCGTGTGACTGAGCCTTATTTGGTAGATTCAGTATCATTCACTGATGCAGAAGCACGTATGTATGAAGAAATTGGTCAAAGTGTGACTGGAGAATTTTTGATTACAGGGATTACAAAAACAGAATACGCAGATATTTTCTATTACGATGATTCTGAAGATTGGTACAAATGTAAATTAACTTACGTTTCTATTGATGGTGACGAAGGAAAAGAGAAGAAAATCACAAGCAACTTTTTGGTTACAGCAGCTAACGTAAAACAAGCTTATGAACGTATTCAAGAGAGTTTGAGCGATATGACGGTAACTTTTGAAGTGCCTTCAATTATGTTGACGCCAATTGTTGAGGTATTGCCATACAACCCAGATTTGGATGTAGAAATCGGAAGACGTCCACTAGAAGAAGGTGAAGAAATTGTAAATACTCCAAGACCTGCTGCTCCTTCAAGTTCTGATGAAGAAGAGGTTGAGTCTGAAGAAGAGTATGACGAAGAAGAGAATGATGTAAGTTTTGAAGACGAAACGAAATAAATAATGAAGGAATTTCTTGATATTTTACGTAATGATCACTCTGATTTTGATCAGGGGAAATTGGATGACAGACTAAAAAGTATTGATCCAATGAAATTATTTACCAAATGGTATCAAGAAGCTTTTGAAAAACAATGTATTTCTCCAAACTCTATGATAATAAGCACGGTGGGGAAGGATTTAATGCCTTCTTCTCGTGTTGTTTATATGAAAGAATTACTTGAGGAAGGTTTGATCTTTTATACCAATTACGAAAGTAAAAAAGGGAGTGATTTAGAAGAGAACCCGCAGATTTCAGCATTGTTTTATTGGGATGAATTGTCACGTCAAATTCGTGTGCAAGGAGTTGTTGAAAAAGCACCAGAATTTATGTCTGATGACTATTTTGATTCGCGTCCAAGACCAAGTCAGTTGGGTGCTTGGGCTTCTCGACAAAGTAATGTTATTGCAGATAGAGAAACGCTTGATGAAGCATACATAAAGATTGAAAAGCGTTTTGAAAACCAAGTTGTTCCGCGACCTCCTTTTTGGGGTGGATATTTAATTAGACCAACAACTATTGAGTTTTGGCAAGGTAGACCCAGCCGTTTGCATGACAGGATTTGTTTTGAGAAAAATGATGTTGAAAGTAAAGAATGGAAAGTAATAAGACGCAATCCTTAAGGTAATTTCATGAATGTAGAACCAACTATTTATCATTTAGACAATGGATTACGTGTTGTTTATTTACACGATCCGTCAATTGTAGTGCATCTTGGAGTTACTGTTCGTGCGGGTTCCAGATATGAATCAGAAAACGAGGAAGGATTAGCTCATTTTTTAGAACATTGTATTTTTAAAGGAACAACGAATAGACGTGCTTTCCATGTATTGTCTAGACTTGATTCTGTAGGTGGAGAGCTGAATGCTTACACCACAAAAGAAGAAGTGTGTGTTTACAGTTCATTTACAAAAGAACACCTAAAACGCGCATCTGATTTATTGGCCGATATCATCTTTAATTCTACTTTCCCAGAAAAGGAAATCGAAAAAGAAAAGGAAGTTGTTTTAGATGAAATCAATTCTTATTTAGACAGTCCATCGGATCAAATATTTGATGATTTTGAATCATATTTATTCCCAAATAATCCGCTTGGAAATAACATTTTAGGAACTGTAGAATCTGTTCAGTCTTTTACGAAATCTGACTTAGAACGTTATGTAAAAAAGTTCTTCTATCCAGAAAACATGGTAATTTCCTTTGTTGGGAATTTAAAACCAGAAGCAGTTTTAAAACAATTAAACAAAGACTTTGGTCAATTCTCTCACCGTGAAGAATTGAGTAAGCCAATTGAACCCAAACCACTTGTTCCATTTGATGTTGTAAAAGCAGAAGCCAACTATCAATCACATATTATGATTGGTGGTCGAGCGCCAGGATACAATCATCCAAATAGACGTGTTTTTACATTATTGATTAATATTTTAGGCGGGCCAGCTTTAAACTCTCGTTTAGGACTTTCGATTCGTGAAAAATATGGCTACACTTACAGTATTGAAGCAAGTTACACTCCTTTTGAAGAGGTGGGATATTGGAATGTTTATGCCGGAACAGATCCAAAATATCAGAAGAAAACCACGCGATTAATCAAGAAAGAAATTCAGCGATTTATTGATGAACCATTAACAGAAAATCAACTAAAGAAGGCCAAACAACAAATGAAAGGTCACTTCGCTTTGGGAATGGACAGCAATGGAGGAGTAATGTTGAATTTCGGGAAAAGTTTATTGGTTTTTAATCAAATTGATACTTTGGCAGAGATTTATGAAGCTATTGAGAGTATAACTCCAGAAGAAATTCAAGCGATTGCAAAGGAATTTTTAACGGCTTCTCAAATATCAAGTTTGGTTTTTAGTGTAAAATAGTTTTCTACTATACAATACTATTCCCTTGATTTTCTTACTTTTATTGTGAGTCTGATAACAGAAGGCTTTAGAAATAATCATTTTATGAGAAGTGAACTCACAAAAATAAATCTTGAAATAGAAAATACTGAAGCTAAATTGTTGGAGCTTAAAAGAACAGCATTACAACTTAATTCCTCAAACAAAAAAAAAGAGGGTAACCTAAATATTTCCAGCAATACTGAAGATTCCCAAAGAATTAAGGTAAGGTTAGAAGAGAAAGAAAAGCTTTTTCAAAAAACGGAAGAGTTCTTTAATGTCGGACGTTGGATTTATTATTTCAAAGACAAGTCTGTTGAATGGTCTGATGAAACGTATAAAATCTTCGAATATCCAGATAATTATAAAGGAAGTTTAATGGAGTTTTATATGTCATGTATTGATGATGAAACAGTTCGTCGACTATCTGAAATGGGAGGAATATTTATCGGAGCAGACGAAAATAGGGTGATAAATCAGACCATAGTAACACCTTTGGGAAATAAAAAACTGTTATCATTTTCATCAACACCAATATATAGTGACGCGGGAGAAATTGTTGCTTTGGAAGGTCTTGTCAAAGACTTATCTGATAAAGTTACAGGAAAGAATGGCTTAGATAACTTTTTTAATTTGTCTTTCGATCTGCATTGTATTGTACACATGGATAGACATTTTTTAAAGGTGAGTCCTTCATGGACAAAGCTTTTAGGATATTCTGAGAAAGAATTGCTTTCTCGTTCTTTTATGGAATTGGTTCATCCAGATGATATGAATAAAACTGTTTCAACAATTCATGATTTGGATGTTCAAGGTGCGATAACTTCTTTTGAGAATCGCTATCTTACTAAGTCAGGTAATGTTGTTTACTTAAGTTGGCATTCACGCTTGGATGAGGAAACCCAACTGGCTTATTGTACCGCTAGAGATATTACTCAATCTAAAATAGCACAAGATGAATTGCTAAGTGATTTAAGTGAAAAGGAATTGTTATTGCGTGAAATTCATCACAGGGTAAAAAACAATCTTCAAATTATTTCGAGCTTATTGTCATTGCAAGCTGGTGCAAACAGTGAAGAAAAGCACTTGAATAAGCTTTATGAAGACAGTCAAAATAGGATTAAATCGATGGCTGCAATTCATGAAATGTTTTATCAATCTGATGAGTTAGATAAAATTGATTTTAATAAATACATGGATAAACTTACCGGAGATTTATCAAGGTCTTTTAATTCGTTGAATAAAACAATCGATTTTAATTTGAATGTTGAACCTGTTTATGTGAATTTGGATACTGCTATTCCACTAGGATTACTGATTAATGAAGTGGTTACTAACTCTATTAAACATGGAGGAGATATTGAAGGAAACGTCAGAATATTTATTGATATGGTCGTTTTAAATGATAACAGACTTCAACTTATTATAGGAGATAATGGAGTTCAAAGTCAGGATGATATTTTGAATCAAACAGGAGGTAGTTTGGGCGTTTTGTTGATCAATAGCCTGGTGGAACAAGTTGATGGAGAAATTGAACAGCTTAAGAATTATGAAGGAACTGTCTTTAAATTGATTTTTAAAAATAGACTCAATCGTAAATTATAATTTAAAGTCAAATGTTTTATAATGAAGTGATAAGTAGCATAAGATAATTCTATCTTGATAAAAAGTGCTTTTACTCGTTTTTGGTTGAATAATTTTCATATTTTTAATGACTACTAAAATTATGTGCGTTATTCGAAACTCCATGAACACAGAACTCGACCTTTTAATTCTTGAAATAGAGAAAACAGAAACAAAATTATCCTCTTTTAGAAAGAAGGTTTTTGAACTTAAGTCTTTCATTGAAGTTGATAAAGAGTTTTCTGATTCTAATTTTAATAATGACGATTTAAATGAAATTCAGCACAGAATAGAAGAGAAAGACAAGCTGATTGAAGATACGGAGAGTTTCTTTAAGATTGGAAGATGGAGTTTTGATTTTAATAATCTGGAGTGGTCTGCTGAAACCTATAGGATATTTGAATATCCTGAAAATTATAAAGGTACATTACGTGAATTTTATGTGTCTTGTGTTGACGAGAAAACTGCGGCTCGGTTAAAAGAACAGGGTAGATTAAAGAGACAATCACGTGAAAACTCTGTCAGGAATCAGGTCATAATTACGCCTTTAGGCAATAAAAAGCTACTTACTTTTACTACGAATCCCATTCTAGATAAATCAGGAGAGATCATTGGAATTGAAGGACTTGTTAAAGATATTACGAATAGAATAACGGGTAAAAATGGTTTAGATAACTTCTTTAATTTGTCCTGTGATTTACACTGTATTGCAAGTTTTGATCGTTATTTCTTGAAAGTTAGTCCTTCATGGGTAAAGCTTCTAGGTTATACTGAGGAGGAGTTATTGTCTAAGTCATATATGGAATTTATTCATCCAGATGATGTCCATAAAACATATGAGAAAATTGAAGTTTTCGACGGTATTACTTCAGTTTATCAGTTTGAGAACAGATATATTACTAAATCAGGTGAAACAGTTTTGATCAGTTGGAATTCTCAACTTGATCCTGAAACACAATTGCTTTACTGTACTGCTAGAGACATTACCAAATCACAAATGGCACAAGATCAATTGCTCAGTGACTTAAGCAGTAAGGATTTATTGCTCAGAGAAATTCACCACAGGGTAAAAAACAATCTTCAAATTATTTCTAGTTTATTGTCATTACAATCAGGTGCTAATAGCGTTGAAGAGCGTTTAGTAAAGCTCTACCAAGACAGTCAAAACAGAATTAAGTCAATGGCTGCAATTCATGAGATGTTTTATCAGTCAGAACAATTAGATAAAATTGAATTTGGCAAGTACATGGAGAAACTCATTGGAGATTTGATCAACACATTTGCATCCGAAGAATATACAATTGATTTTACAGTTGATGCTGAAACAGTTTATGTCAATTTGGACAATGCAATACCGTTGGGACTGATAATTAATGAAGTGGTTACGAATTCTATTAAACACGGAGGTGATGCAGCTGGGAATGTGAGGATTTTTGTAAAGATGAAAACATTTTTGGATGATAAACTTCAACTTACAATTGGAGACACAGGTGTAAATGGGATCAAAAATGTTTTGGATTCTTCAGATGAAACTTTAGGTGTACTGCTTATTAATAGTTTAGTAGATCAAATTGATGGAAAAATAGAACAAATAAATAACTGTGGAGGAACAACCTTTCAGTTGATTTTTTCAGATAAATTGAACATCAAGTCTTAAACAGTTTTTTAAAAATAAAGTATCGTTTTTGTAAAAAAAAGACAATTATTTAGTTTCGGGCGAAATTTATTCATAGCTTGAGTGACAACACTAATTAGTATTGTTAATCAAACTAGAATCTCATGAGATACGAACTTAAAAAGCTAAATCTAGTCCTAGAGAATGCAGAATTAAAACTCGCGGAACTCAAGGAAAAAGTTATAGATCTTAAATCACCTATTTTTTATACTAAAGAAAGTCTTGAGGCTGCATTGAATGATGAAACTTTTTATAAAAACATATTAGAAGAGAAAGAAAAAGTAATTGAAGAAACAGAAAAGTTTTCTAATGTTGGGCGATGGAGTTTTGATTTTGAAACTATGGAATGGTCTGCTGAAACCTATAGAATATTTGAATATCCTGAAGATTTTAAGGGAACATTACAAGATTATTATTTGTCCTGTATCGATGAAATCACACTGTCTCGACTTGAAGAACAAGGTCGATTGTTGAAACTCTCACGTGAAGGGCGAGTAATGAATCAAACTATTATCACACCTTCAGGAAATAAAAAGCTACTCACCTTTTCATCAGTACCTATTTTTAATGATGCAGATGAGATCATAGGAGTCGAAGGACTTGTAAAAGATATCTCTGAAAATATCGTAGGAATAAATGGTTTAGAAAACTTTTTTAATTTGTCTTATGATTTACATTGTATTGTTCACTTGGACATGTATTTTGTAAAGGTTAGTCCTGCATGGTCAAGTCTTTTAGGATATTCTGAGAAGGAACTTCTCTCTCACTCATTTCTTGATTTCATTCATCCGGATGATAGAGAAAAATCTACAATCACAAGCAATATTATCGAAAATTGGGACTCAAATAGGTCTTTCGAAAATCGCTATATTAAAAAATCAGGAGAGGTGGTTCATTTAAGCTGGAACACAAGGTTAGATCGAGAAACTCATATTGTTTATTGTACTGTTATTGACATAACAAAATCAAAGAAAGAACAAGATGAACTGCTTAGTGAATTGAGCAGTAAAGATTTATTACTCAGAGAAATTCACCACAGGGTAAAAAACAATCTTCAAATTATTTCTAGTTTATTGTCCCTTCATTCAGGAGCCAATAGTAAGGAGAAGCACTTGGTTAAACTTTACCAAGACTGTCAAAACCGAATTAAATCAATGGCTGCAATTCACGAGATGTTTTATCAATCAGAACAGTTAGATAAAATTGAATTTGGAAAATACATTAAAAAACTCATTGATGATTTATCTAATACTTTTTCAACCAAAGATAATTCAATTAAGTTTTCTATGAATGTTGAACCTGTTTATGTGAATTTAGATACTGCAATTCCATTGGGATTAATAATTAACGAAGTCGTCACGAATTCTATTAAACACGGTGGAGATGAAAAAGGAAATGTAAAAATATTAATTAAAATGGAAACGATTGAAGGCGGTAGGCTGCTTATGACAATTGGAGATACTGGCGTAAATAGTGTCAAAAATGTTTTACATAGTTCTGATGAAAGTTTAGGTGTTTTACTCATTAATAGTTTGGTAGAGCAAATTGATGGTGAAATAAAACAAATGGATAATTCTGAAGGTACAACTTTTCAATTTATTTTCTCCGATAGGTCTGTCTTTTAAATAAAAACGCTAATGCAAAGCTAAAGTCTTATTTTTTTATAAACTTTGTAGGGGACTAATAATTAACGGTTGATGGAGAGGGAGCTACAAAGATTACTAAAAGAAATAGAGGTTGCAGAGGCTAAATTAGCCGAAAAGGCAATCCTTCTTCAGAAAGCAGAAGAGTTTTCTAAAATAGGGCGGTGGTCCTATATATTTGGAAGTAAGTTGCTAGAATGGTCGGATGAGACATATAAAATGTTTGATTATCCTGCGGACTACGCTGGAGCTATGACTGACTTTTATAAAGACAGTTTAGACGAAATAACTTTTGATCGTCTTCCAGAACAAGTTCAAAAACTGCAAAATTCTATGTCTCCCCAAGTGATGAACCACACGATTCATACCCCTACTGGTAAAACAAAACTGTTGACTTTTAACTCCACACCGATTTGTAATTTAAATAATGAGATTATAGGTGTTGAAGGGTTTGTAAAAGACATCACAGAACAAATTGCAGGTAAAAAGGGATTAGATAATTTCTTTAACTTATCCACAGAATTACATTGCATTGTTCATATGGATAGATACTTTCTAAGAGTTAGTCCGGCTTGGACAGAACTTTTAGGATATACAGAAAAAGAAATGCTTTCTCGTTCTTTTCTTGATTTTATTCATCCGGGTGATCTAAAAGATTCAGAATTAAAAATCAATGAATTTGAAAGTGATGGTCTTCCATCCATTTATGAAAATAGATATATTTCCAAATCGGGTGAAATTTTTCATTTAAGTTGGAGTGCCAAAATGGATGAAGAGACGCAATTAGCTTACTGCACAGCTAGAGACATTACAAAATCAAAGTTAGCACAAAGTGAGCTGCTTAGTGAGTTGAGCAGTAAAGATTTATTGCTCAGAGAAATTCACCACAGGGTAAAAAACAATCTTCAAATTGTTTCTAGTTTACTGTCCTTGCAATCAGGAGCTAATAGTGAGGAGAAGCACTTGGTAAAACTTTATCAAGACAGTCAGAACAGAATTAAATCGATGGCTGCAATTCACGAGATGTTTTATCAGTCAGAACAGTTAGATAAAATTGAATTTGGGAAATATATTGAAAAACTCATTGGAGATTTATCCAACACTTTTATTTCTCGCGACAAAATGATTGAGTTTTCTATGGATGTGGAACCTGTTTATGTGAATTTAGACACTGCAATTCCATTGGGATTAATAATTAACGAAGTCGTCACAAATTCAATTAAACATGGTGGAAACGAAGATGGGAATGTAACAATATTCATTAAAATGAAGTCTATTGGATATGGTAAGCTACTTTTAACGATTGGAGACACAGGTGTAAATAGTGTCAAAAATGTTTTAAATACTTCTGATGAAAGCTTAGGTGTTTTGCTTATCAATAGTTTGGTAGAACAAATTGATGGAGAGATAGAACAAATGGAAAATTGCGGAGGTACAACTTTTCAATTTATTTTCTCCGATAAACCTAAGATAAAACCGTAAGCTAAAATTTTTCAGTGAAACCTAAATATATAATACCAAGTTAGCCAATGTATTTAGTATTCTAAAGAACCATTATTCTTGATGTGGAAAGTATCCTTTAAACATCGTTAATCAGGAATTTACTTGTTTAGTTTCTTCTAAAACCTAAAAAATATATTCACACCAAATTTACTCAGCGTTCATAGTTTTAATTGTATTTATTTTTATATTTGCTAGTAACACCCTATTTTACATAAAGATAAAGAAACCATCATTCCATGAGAGAAGAACTCAAAAAGTCAATTCTTGAAATAGAAAAAACAGAAGCGAAACTATCCTCGATAAAGAAGAAATTGATAGAGCAAGACTCTTTTGTTTTTGATAATGAAGTCCTCTCTGATTCTAAAAGTGAAGAATTAGCTGATATTCAATTTAAAGTTTCAGAAAAAGAAAAGACAATTCAAGAAAAAGAGAAGTTCCTGAAAATAGGGAGATGGAGTTATAATTTTGATGTTTTAGAATGGTCGGATGAAATGTATAAGATATTCGAATATCCCGAAAATTTTGAGGGTACAGTGCTAGAGTTTTATATGACTTGTGTTGATTATAAAACAGCTGCTAGGCTAAAAGAACAATCAGATTTACTGAAAAACCCGCCTAAGAATTCAATAATGAATCAAGTTATAACTACACCGCTAGGCAATAAAAAGCTTCTTTCCTTTACTTCAAATCCTATTCATAATGATGCTGGTGAGATAATCGGAATTGAGGGTTTAACGATGGATATTTCTGATAAAATTACAGGTTCAAAAGGTTTAGAAAAGTTTTTTGATTTGTCTATGGACTTGCATTGTATTTTACACTTGGATATGTATTTTATAAAGGTAAGTCCTGCATGGACAGAACTTTTAGGCTATACAGAAAAAGAACTTCTGTCTCGTTCATTTATTGATTTTGTTCATCCCGAGGATGTCAAAAAATCAACTATTTCGCCAGAAGACGTTGACAATTGGGATTCTACAACTACATTTGAAAATCGCTATATTTCAAAATCAGGTGAGACTGTTTTTTTAAGTTGGAACTCCAAAATAGACAAAGAAACCAAATTACTATATTGTACCGCTAGAAATATTACTAAATCGACGCTAGAAAAAGATGAGTTATTAAGTGATTTGAGTGGTAAGGAGTTATTATTAAGAGAAATTCACCACAGGGTAAAAAACAACCTTCAAATTATCTCTAGCCTTTTGTCCTTGCAGGCAGGAGCAAATAGGGACGAAGAACGGTTGCTTAAGCTTTATCAGGACAGTCAAAGCAGAATTAAATCAATGGCTGCAATTCATGAGATGTTCTATCAATCGGAGCAATTGGATAAAATTGAATTTGGTAAATACATGAAAAAACTGATCAATGATTTATCCATCTCTTTTGCATCTGCCGAAAACGCTGTAAACTTCACTATCGAAGCAGAGCCGGTATATTTGAATTTAGATAGTGCTATTCCTTTAGGATTGATCATAAATGAGGTGGTTACAAATTCAATTAAACATGGAGGGGATAAAGATGGTAATGTATTAATTTTTGTAAAAATGAGATCGCTTTCAGATGGTAAACTTCAGCTTACGATTGGAGATACTGGTGTAAATGGTATCAAAAATGTTTTGAGTTCTTCAGATGAAAGTTTAGGTGTATTACTAATCAATAGTTTGGTCGATCAAATTGATGGCGAAATCAAACAAATGAATAATTGTGGTGGAACAACTTTTCAAATGATTTTTTCTGATGCTATTAACAGCACGTCTTGATTTATTGGCTTCAGAAATAGTTAAAACTATGCACTTAGTGCATCTGGCTTTAGCTTTTAAAAACTTTTATATCGAACAATAGAGTTTAGATGTTAGACATTAGACTTTTTGTCTTTTGTCTAACATCTAAATATTTGATAACTACAGAATTTATTATCATTTGATCATAAGGTACTTTCAGTCCTTAGTGGTTCAGTTTAGTAATAGTCTGATTACAAGTATTTAGTGTCTACTTTGATTAACGAAATACTTGTTAGATTAAGCGGCTACCCCTTTAAATCGCAAAATTATCTATTAAACTTAATTGGGCTACCAATAAAGGTCGTTAATCCCTAATTTTAACTATGTGTTTTTTCAATAATACAGCCGATAATCGCATTAATTAATTTAATGCTTATCCGCATGTTTACCCAAAGAATTATTTTTTTGTACGTAAATAGATTACGTTCACCGAGATTACCTTTATGACTAATTAAATTATTGGTTATGAAGATATTAGATTTTTACAAGAACTATCCGGATGAGCAATCCTGTAAATCAGCATTTATTGAACGTAGAATAAGTGAAGGAATAATATGCAAAAGATGTCGGAATACTAAGCACTATTGGAAGACAGGGGTTCAACAATGGCAATGTAAATCATGTGGCTTTAGGACTACTATAAAAAGTGGTACAGTAATGGAAAACAGCAAAATGCCTTTTCAAAGCTGGTTCATTGCCATGCATTTATTAACTTCAACAAAGAAGAGTTTTTCTGCTAAAGAAATTCAACGGCAAATTGGACACAACAGATACGAACCTATTTGGGCAATGT